>Ga0056108_1000009_pt1 | contig 90486 bp, 86 predicted proteins | sample WorMetG1BERMUDA1_FD_83875 | JGI IMG/M metagenome (GOLD analysis project Ga0056108, IMG submission 83875) | Marine gutless worms symbiont microbial communities from Max Planck institute for Marine Microbiology, Germany - Inanidrilus... ... | reverse complement strand
GTGTCAAAGACGCTCTCAGCCCCTCCAAAAGGCCCCACTTCGCGCCAAAACAGCGCAACCCAAGGCCCAGCGACGCCAACCAAGCTACAAGCGCACCCGCCCGACCGTTTTCACACGGCCAAGGCCGAATGCGTACATGCCGAGGATGTAGCCGTAGCCGGGCATCTCCTCGTCCCAATGCGTCAGCGCACGGGCGATCCGATCGCGGAGCATCGTGCGGTTGCCGAGCATGAAATCGCAGACGTGGGCGACTTGGATGGCCAGGGTGTCGTGGGGATAGATGCGGACGATTTCGCCGTAGGTGCGTGAAGCGCCCTCGAAATCGCCGTTCAGCCAGGCGCGGGCGGCAGCGATGTGGCGGCGCTCGCGATCGTTGGCCTTGTACCAGAGCAGTTCGGCGACTTCGACGCTGTCACGCAGGGTCTCGACGGCGGCTTTCTCGGTGGAAATCACCATCAGGGCGGCGCGCAGGCAGTAGCCCATGACGAATTCCGGCTCGTCAGCCAGCACCGATTCGACGACGGCGAGCGGATCGCCGAAGTAGCCATGCAGGAGTTCGACAGCTGTCTCGTAGCGTTCCATCGCATACGAGCTACAAAGGGAAAGGGGTTGCCGCGGGTGTCTAGTGTTGTCATCGATCCGGTCTCCATCCTGCGCCATCGGTGCGCGTCGTCAAGAGGCCATGATCGCTGCCTCGTGTTTCGGATGTTTTTCCGCGAACCAGGGAAAGTGTTTCAATTGTATCCGCGGACAGCCACCCCGCGGAAAAGGAATAGCGCTATCGCGCGGCGAGCTGGACGCCGGAAACGCGACGCTCCATGCAATCGAAATCCCGCGATTCCAGAACACTGCACGCTCGGTAAGCCTGCGCCTTGCTGATGCCGACAATTCGGGCGCGATAGAGTGGCCGGCGCTTGCCCTTGCTCAGCGGCACCACCTTGATTTCACCGCGGCTCAGGGTATCCGGCGCGATCTCGATGGCTTGCCGGGCCCTCTCGTAGGCCGGGCTGTACTTTGGATAGGCGCCGACCTGGTCGCCCCAGGCAGTGCGCTTGGGCGCATCGGACTGGTCGCGATCGGTCTTTTTGGGTGCCTCAGTCGGTTTCCTATCGACCACCGCCACCTTGGTCGCGCCGTCCAGCTTCAGTTCCAGGCAATCGATTCCACCGCGTTCGAGCTTGCGGCAGGCCAAACGCGCTTCCTTCGCGCTCAGGCCGTGGATGCGCGAGAGGAAATACGGACGCCTGTTGCCGTTGGCGTGTCGGACGACGGCAACCTCGCCGTCTTCGAGGAAATCGCGCGCCGCGCCCTGAGCTCTCAACGCCATGTCGTGTGCCGGTTCCGCCTGGCGATAGGCGCCAACCTGGATGCCCCACGGTCCTTCCGCCGGCCCGGTCGCGACGGTGACGGGCGGTTTCGGCTTGGCCGTTGGAGCGGGCAGGGACGAAACGGTTGCCGGCTGACTTGCCGGCGCGGACGCCTTCGGCTTCGAAGATGGCAGCGAGACAACCTCCACCGGTCCCTTGACGCGAAGCTCCATGCAACGGGATTTCGAGCGCTTGAGGATTCGGCAGGCACGGTAGGCTTCCTTGCGGGAGATGTTGTGGATGCGTGCCAGATAATAGGGTTTGCGATTGCCCTTCTGAGTGCGGACGACGGCGACGAAACCGTCTTCGAGAAGCGTCGGCACCCGTCCTGCCGCCGCTTCCGCCGCCGCGCGGGCCGGCTTGGCGGCACGGAACGCACCGACCTGAATACCCCAGGAACTCGCCGTCTCGACGAACGACGTGCGCGTCGGAGCGGGGGACTTGGCCGGCGGCGCGTCGGCAACGCGCACGTCAGGGTTCAACGCCGTAAAACCCTTGTTGAGCAGGTTGGCCATGTGACCATTGCGCTGGCTCGGGCTGCGGCCGCCGAAGACGATGCCGATCAGCCGCCGGCCGTCACGCACGGCCGAGGCCACAAGATTGAACCCCGAGGCGCGGATATAGCCAGTCTTGATGCCGTCCAGCCCATCGTAGCGGCCGAGCAACTTGTTGTGATTGCGATGGCGCAGCCCGGCGTATCGGAAACTGCGAACGCCGAAATAGTGATAGTACTGCGGGAAATCCCTCAGTAGCGCCCGGGCCAGGGTGGCCATGTCCCGCGCCGTCGACAGCTGGCCGCGGTTGGGCAGCCCCGACGCGTTGCGGAACGTCGTCCGGTCCATCCCCAGTTCGCGGGCCTTGGCAGTCATCGCCAGCGCGAAGTTCCGCTCGGTCCCGCTGAGCCATTCGGCAACGACCGTCGCCACGTCGTTGGCCGACTTTGTCACCAGGGCGAGGATGGCGTCCTCGACGGTGATCGTCTGACCTCGCCGAAGGGCCAGTTTGGACGCCAGCTGGCGAGCCGCACGGGCAGATACGGCCATCGGCTGATCAAGGGCAAGGCGGCTGTCCTCGATCGCCTCGAACACCAGATACAACGTCATCATCTTGGTCAGCGAGGCCGGGTAGTTGCGGGTGTCGGCATTGATCTGATGGAGCACGCGTCCGCTCTCGACATCGAGTACGAGCGACGCGTACTTGGCCGACGCGGGGGACGCTGCCAAAGCGGTCAGGCCGGCAGTGAACATCGCCACCAAAAGCAAACGAATCCGCGTCGGTCTCATGCCGACCATCAAGCCTCCCCGTGCCGCGACCGCCCCGTCGATGTGCCCTGCCGCCCCGATGCCCTCGGATACGCATCGCCGGTCCGAGCCGACGCCCCCTAGGCAGCGGGGTCACATCGCGGCGCGGCGGCCGATAAACTCGGTCAACGTTTACCGTCCCCCTTTATAACAAACGGTAAATCCAACCTGAACGGCTTTCTCATTCGCACTTGCAAAACTGTCCGGCCGAAAGCAAAGAGCCCAGGTGGTTGGCTCCCATTGCTGCACCTGCTAACGTGTGCGTCGAATCCGAAATCCCATATCGCCGGGGCGAGGCAAAGTTATGACCGTTCAAACCATTACGACGACACCGTTCGATGGACAGAAACCAGGCACCTCGGGCTTGCGCAAGAAGGTGAAGGTGTTCCAGCAGCCGCATTACCTTGAAAATTTTGTTCAGTCCGTTTTCGACTCGCTCGACGGATTCGCCGGCAAGACGCTGGTCGTCGGCGGTGACGGCCGCTTCTACAATCGCGAGGCCATTCGGGTCATTTTGCGCATGGCCGCCGCAAACGGGTTCGGCCGGGCGCTGGTCGGGCAGGGGGGAATTCTGTCCACGCCGGCGGCGTCGTGCGTTATCCGCAAGCACCAGGCGTTCGGTGGAATCGTCCTGTCGGCGAGCCACAATCCGGGCGGTCCGGACGAAGACTTCGGAATCAAATACAACATCGCCAACGGTGGCCCGGCGCCTGAGAAAGTGACCGAGGCGATCCTCGATCATAGTGAGAAAATCACATCCTATCATATTGAAGATCATGATAATTTATCTCTTGATACTTTGGGGGAATCGACGCTCGGCGACATGGTTGTCGAGGTCATCGACTCGGTGGCCGACTACGCCGAACTGATGGCGGAACTGTTCGATTTTGACAGTATCTGGCAGCTGTTCGCCTCCGGATTCAGGATGCGGTTCGACGCCATGCATGCGGTCACGGGTCCCTACGCACGGGCGGTGCTCGAGGGGCAGCTTGGTGCGCCCGAAGGGACGGTGATGAACGGCATTCCCTTGGAGGACTTCGGTCACGGTCATCCTGATCCGAACCTGGTGCACGCCCATGACCTTGTCGACGCTTTGAACGCGCCCGGCGGGGCGGATTTCGGCGCCGCTTCGGACGGCGACGGCGACCGCAACATGATCCTCGGCCACCGCTTCTACGTCACCCCCTCGGACAGCCTCGCCGTGCTTGCCGCCAACGCCCATCTGGCGCCGGGATACGCCAGGGGAATCGCTGGGATCGCACGGTCGATGCCGACCAGCCAGGCCGCCGACCGGGTCGCCGAGGCGCTCGGGGTTCCGTGCTTTGAGACACCGACGGGATGGAAGTTCTTCGGCACCTTGCTCGATGCCGGCAAGGCCACCATTTGCGGCGAGGAGAGCTTCGGCACCGGCTCCGATCATGTGCGGGAGAAGGACGGTCTTTGGGCGGTCCTGCTGTGGCTGAACGTGCTCGCGGCGCGCAAGGAGCCCGTCGCCGACATCGTCCTGGATCACTGGAAGACCTATGGCCGCAACTACTATTCGCGCCACGACTACGAGGGGCTGGACGTCGATGCCGCCAACGGGCTGATGGAGCACCTCCGCGAGCAGACAGGATCGCTCGTGGGTACGACCTTGGGGTCCTACGAGGTCGCGATGGCCGACGACTTCAGCTACACCGATCCGGTCGACGGCTCGACCAGCATCAAGCAGGGCATCCGCGTTGGATTCGCCGATGGCTCGCGCATCGTCTACCGGCTCTCGGGAACCGGCACGGAAGGCGCAACGCTGCGCGTCTACATCGAACGCTACGAGCCTGATCCGACCCGCCACGACCAGGACCCCCAGGACGCGTTGGCCGATCTCATCGCCCTGGCTGGCGAACTCGCGGGGATCGAAGCCCGCACCGGCCGCGACCGCCCGACGGTCATCACCTAGGGCATCACGAACCGAACCGCCTCGACAGGCTCGATGGTCGATTCGGTTGCGGCACCCGCTTTTCGCATATGCGAAATGCACGTGCCGCACACCTAGTTTTATATTTTTAAAATCAAATTATTATGGGTCTTTTTGCAGCGCACAATAGCCCCTTGATCCGAACCCGGATCCCGCTTAGATTCTTCGGAGACTAGGCGCGATGCTGGTGATTGCGGCCCTGTCCTTCGACGGAGCGGTCCGCGCCATGCAGCGCTCGCAGCGGAATTCGGAGAGATGACATGGCCGGCAAAGCAAAACCAAGGAAGAAGAACACGGTCGCCGTGGCGCCACTGAATGCGTCCAACGTCGCAGAGACCCTGCACACCGCCATCGCCTTCTCGACCGACAATGTCCAGGCCGCCGTGATGTCGGGTGCCATCCTGTCCCGGGGCGTCCAGGCCCTCAACCACGCTGCCATGGGTGTCATGCGGATCACGTGGCAAGACGGCCTCTCGGCCTCCAAGGCTCTGTCGAATTGCAAGTCGCCCAAAGACGCCGTCGAGCTGGAATTCGACCTGTTGTGCACAAACGGTAGCCGACTCGTCGCCAAGAGCTGCATGTTGGCGGTAATGGCGATGCAGGTTGGCGAAGATTCCGTCGTGCCGTTGGTCAACCGGTTTCGCGCTGCCTACGACTCGGCTCTCGCCGTCGCCTAAACCGCCCAAATCGAGAACGATTCCCCGGGCGCCGAGGGGCTATCCGTCTCGGCGCCTGTGCCTTGTCTGCATCTTCGGTATCGCCGCTGCCCGCCTCGGGGCCTTTTTTGGAGGCCAAAATCGAATACATTTGGATGGAGCCTTGGACCGGGTATCCGAGGCTCATCCGGCCGATCCGGATGACTGTTGTTCATGGATGTGCGGCACCGATGAGCGAGCCTGGAAATCCCGACGGGACCGACGCGCCGAACACCGGCGTCGTCACCAAAGCGCGCCCCAAGACCAAGAAGCCGTCCATGTACAAGGTGCTGATGCTGAACGACGACTACACGCCGATGGAATTCGTCGTTCATGTCCTGGAACGGTTCTTCGGCAAGGGGCACGACGAGGCCGTGCGCATCATGCTGCATGTCCATCAGCGTGGGGTCGGTGTCTGCGGTGTATTCACCTACGAGGTCGCCGAGACCAAGGTAAACCAGGTGATGGATCTGGCACGCCAGAATCAGCACCCGCTGCAATGCACCATTGAAAAGGACGGGGGCGAGTAGGAGTACGGCCGAATGCTGTCTAGGAACCTGGAGCAGACCCTGCACCGCGCGCTGGCCCTGGCCACCGAGCGGCGCCACGAGTACGCGACGCTGGAGCACCTGTTGCTGGCGCTGACCGACGACCAGGATGCCATCGCCGTTTTGCGGGCTTGCGGGGTCGATGTCGAGCAACTCGGCCACGACCTGACCGAGTTCGTCGACCATGAGCTCCATAGCCTGCAATCCTCAATGGTCGCCGAGCCCAAGCCGACTGCCGGCTTCCAGCGGGTCGTGCAGCGGTCGGTCATCCATGTCCAGTCTTCGGGCCGCGAGGAGGTGACCGGCGCCAACGTGCTCGTTGCGCTGTTCTCGGAGCGGGAATCGCACGCCGTCTATTTCCTCCAGCTCCACGACATGACCCGCCTCGACGCGGTGAACTACATCTCTCACGGCATCGCCAAGGTTCCGGGCGAGGGCCAGCAGAAGACGGTCAGCGGCACCGACGAGGATGCGTCGGCCGAAAAAACCGTGCGCAAGGGGCACGAGGCGCTGGAAGCGTACTGCGTGGACCTCAATCGCAAGGCCACCGATGGACGCATCGATCCGCTCATCGGCCGCGACGCCGAGATCGAACGGACGATCCAGGTGCTCTGCCGGCGCAACAAGAACAACCCGCTCTATGTCGGCGATCCGGGTGTCGGCAAGACCGCCATTGCCGAGGGTCTCGCCGACCGCATCGTCAAGGACCAGGTGCCCGCGGTGCTGCTGGACTGCACCATCTTCGCTCTCGATATGGGGGTGCTGCTGGCCGGCACCCGCTACCGGGGTGATTTCGAAGAAAGGCTGAAGGGCGTCATCGCCGAACTGGAGGCGACACCCGGGGCGATCCTGTTCATCGACGAAATCCACACCGTCGTCGGCGCCGGCGCCACCTCGGGCGGCTCGCTGGACGCCTCGAACATCCTCAAACCCTCGCTGGCGTCGGGCAACCTGCGCTGCATGGGCTCGACGACCTACAAGGAGTACCGGAACCACTTCGAGAAGGATCGGGCGCTGGTGCGGCGGTTCCAGAAGATCGACATCTACGAACCGTCGATCGAGGATTCGGTGAAGATCCTGCGCGGACTGAAACCCTATTTCGAAGCCCACCACGAGGTCCGCTACACCTCCGAGGCGCTGCGGGCGGCGGTCGAACTGGCGTCGCGCTACATCAACGACCGCAAGCTCCCGGACAAGGCCATCGACGTCATCGACGAGGTCGGCGCGGCGCGCATGCTGCTGCCGCCGAACCGCCGCCGGCGCACGGTCACCGTCAGCGACGTCGAGGAGGTGGTCGCCAAGATCGCCCGCATCCCGCCGAAGAGCGTCTCCACCGACGACCGCAAGGCACTGAAGAACCTCGACCGCGACCTCAAGACCATGGTCTTCGGCCAGGACAAGGCCATCGACGCGCTGTCGAGCGCCATCAAGCTCGCCCGCGCGGGCCTGCGCGAGGCGGAGAAGCCCATCGGCTGCTACCTGTTCTCCGGTCCCACCGGCGTCGGCAAGACCGAAGTCGCCCGCCAGCTCGCCCACACCATGAGCATCGAGCTGGTGCGCTTCGACATGTCCGAGTACATGGAGCGCCATTCGGTGTCGCGGCTGATCGGCGCGCCGCCGGGTTACGTCGGCTTCGACCAGGGCGGCCTGTTGACCGACGCCGTCGACAAGCAGCCGCACGCCGTGCTGCTGCTGGACGAGATCGAGAAGGCGCACCCCGACCTGTTCAACATCCTGTTGCAGGTCATGGACCACGGAAAGCTCACCGACCACAACGGCAAGACCGTGGATTTCCGCAACGTCGTCCTGATCATGACCACCAACGCGGGCGCCGCCGAACTGGCCAAGCCGGCCATCGGCTTCGAGCGCGAGGAACGCATGGGCGACGACACCGAGGCCATCGAGCGGATGTTCACGCCCGAGTTCCGCAACCGCCTCGACGCGGTCATCCAGTTCGCCGCGCTGTCGCCGGAGACGGTGCTGCGGGTGGTCGACAAGTTCGTCATCGAGCTGGAGACCCAACTCGCCGACCGCCAGGTCACCATCGAGTTCACCGACGAAGCCCGCCAGTGGCTCGCCGACCGCGGCTACGACCAGCGCTTCGGCGCCCGGCCGCTGGCGCGGGTGATCCAGGAGCACATCAAGAAGGCGCTGGCCGAGGAGCTGCTGTTCGGCAAGCTGGAGAAGGGCGGCGTCGTCCGCGTCCGCATCGACGGCAAGCGACCGGCCTTCGATTACCCCGAGCCTGTTGGCGATGCCGCACCGCCGGCCAAGAAGAAGAAGGGCAGGGGCCGCAAGGCCAAGACCGACGAGCCGGCGACGGTGGAGCGGTAAGGACCGAATTCAGCGCCGCTCCCGCCTATCCCTCTGCGGCGACGCCGGATATAACGGTGTCGATGGCGGCGCGATCGCCGTCACGAAGGGGGACACCATGATCAAAGACTTTCTCGCCGGGATCCGGGTTCTGGATCTCAGCCTCTACCTGCCCGGGCCGTTCGCCACCCGGACGCTGGCCGACCTGGGCGCCGACGTGGTCAAGGTCGAGCCGCCGACGGGCGATCCGACGAAGACCATGGACATTGACGTCGACGAGGGCTGGTCGGCGTTCTACCGCATGCTCAATGCCGGGAAGCGCGTCGTTTCCCTCGACCTCAAGACCGAAGTCGACCGGGACAAGTTGACGGCGATGGTGGCCCACGCCGACGTGCTGCTGGAATCCTTCCGCCCCGGCGTCCTCGACCGTCTCGGCTTCGGCGAGGAGCGCCTGCGGGTGCTGCATCCCAACCTGATCCACTGTGCGCTCTCCGGTTTCGGCCAGACCGGACCCTACGCGCTGGCCGCTGGCCACGACCTCAACTACGAGGCGCTGACCGGCGGGCTCGGGGCCTGCGGTATCGAGGAAACGCCGGTGATGCCGTACCCGCCCATGGCCGACTATGCCGGCGCCCAGCAGGCGGTGATCGCCATCCTCGGCGCGCTGGTCGGCAAGGAGCGGCGGCGGGAAGGGGTCTACCTGGACGTGAGCCTGTTCGAATCCTTGCTGGCGTGGCAGGGGCCGAGCCTGACGGTGCCGCCGGCCCGCGGCGAATCCATCCTCAACGGCGGCGCGGCGTTCTACCAGATCTACGGTACCGCCGATGGCCGGTTCGTCAGCCTCAGCCCGATCGAGCCCAAATTCTGGGCCAACTTCTGCACGGCCATCGGGCATCCCGACTGGATCCCCCGGCAGGTCGAGGGGATGCCGCAGCGGAAGCTGATCGCCGACGTCGCGGCGGTGTTCGCGTCCCAGCCGCTGGCCCACTGGGAAGAACTGCTGATGCCGGCCGACTGCTGCTATCAGGCCGTGCTGACCTACGCCGAGGTGATCGCCCATCCGCACAACAAGGCCCGCGGGCTGATCCACGAGCGCAGCGACTTTATCGAGGTGCTGTTCCCGGCCTACGCCGACGGCCGCCCACCCGAGCCGCGACCCGAGGTGATCGAGACCGACGCTGCCACCGTCCTGGCGTCCTGGGGTTAGGGTTTAAATCACCCCCACCCCAACCCTCCCCCGTCGAGGGGGAGGGTTGGGGTGGGGGGCGACGAATTGGCTCGACGGGTTCAGCTGCACACGTCGTCGGAGACGATGCGTGCGGTTGCCGCGCCCCGCGCCTTGAACGGCATCATCGTGCGCGCCGGCACCGCGTAGCGGGCCGGGGTCGCCTTGCCCCGCGTGTCCATCCGTTCGACGCCGACGACACGGCAGACCTGGCAGTTGTTGACCAGCACGGCATCGCCCGTCGCCGTCTGTTCGAAGCGCACGCACTTCGCCGGCTCGGTCATCTTCGTGCCGGTGCGGAACGGTGCCTCGTCCTGACAGGTGCCGACGCCGATCACGCGCGTCTGGCCCGGACCGCGGAACGGCAACGGCTGGCTCGATTTCTGCGGCAGGGTGATCTTGCGGACGGGCGGGACGGCGACGCCCGGCCGGCGTCGCTGGACGTTGACCATCTTGCACTGATCGCAGCCGTTGACGAGGGTCTCGCCGCCGGGAACCCGGACAAGGCGCACACAGCGGTCGGCCGCGGCTCCGGCATCGGTGGCGGCCAGAGTCAGCATCACAGCGAGGAACAGGATCAGACAAACCGCGCGGACCATGGGCATTCTCCGGTTACCGAGGCGGAAGTATCACCCGCAACCGGTTAATCCTTGGTAACGGCGGTCACGATTCCTTGCGGAACGGGGACTCCTCGCGGAGCGCGGCGATCTCGGCCTCGACCGCCGGGCGCTCACCGCTCAGGTAGCGTTCGATGGCGTCGCGAAATCCCGCGTCGGCGATCCAGTGCGCGCTGTAGGTGCGCACCGGCATGTAGCCGCGCTGGATCTTGTGGGGGCCTTGGGCACCGGCCTCGACCCGGCCGAGGCCATGTTCGATGGCGAACTGGATGGCCTGGTAGTAGCAGGCCTCGAAGTGCAGGAACCGGTACCGCTCCACGCACCCCCAGTAGCGGCCATAGAGCACGTCCCCGCCCCGCAGATTGAGGGCCCCGGCCACGGGTCCCCCGTCGGCCTCGGCCATCACCATGACGACGCGGTCGGCCATGGTCTCGTGGAGAAGGGCGAAGAACTCCCTGTTGAGGTACGGGTGGCCCCACTTGCGGTCCGAGGTCGAGAGGTAAAAGCGATAGAACGCGTCCCAATGCCGTTCTTCCAGGTCGTCGCCCGAGAGCGCCCGGATGGTCACGCCGGCATCGGCGACTGCCGCGCGCTCCTTGCGGATGGCCTTGCGCTTGCGCGAAGACAGCGCGCCGAGGAAGTCGTCGAAGCTCGCATAGCCGTCGTTCTGCCAATGGTACTGCTGGCCGATGCGGCGGAGGAAACCGCGCCCGGCGAAACGATTCCACTCGGCTTCGGTTGGAAAGGTGACGTGCAGCGACGAGACGTCGTGGCGCCGGGCCAGCTCGACCATCGCCGCGATCAGCGCGTCGGCGACGTCGTCGGGAGCATCGGGGCGGGGGAGAAGGCGGCGCCCCGTCACCGGGGTGAACGGCACCGCCGCCTGAAGCTTCGGATAGTAGCGCCCGCCGGCCCGCTCGTAGGCATCGGCCCAGCCCCAGTCGAACACGTACTCGCCGTAGGAATGGCCCTTCAGGTACAGCGGCGCGCAACCGAGCAGGTCGCCGGTGTCGTCGACGACGGCGAGATGCTGCGGCATCCACCCGGCGTCCGCAGAGACGCTGCCGGACTCTTCGAGCGCCGCGAGAAATGCATGGCCGACGAAGGGATCGTCGCCGCCCGCGCACGCATCCCACGCCGCCGCCGGCACCTCGGCAACGGACCGCAGCACACGCACCGTTCTGGGTTCGGAACCATCAGGCATCCAAATCGCCACTTCCGATGGTTATGCGTCGCAGCCCTTTGGGCACATGGCGCCGCAAGGTCTCGCTGGCAAGAGTTAGATGGATCCCCCTCAGCGTTTTCGATCCAGAAAATCCCGGCCCGAACTGCCTATGCGTACCCCAGCTCGCGCAGCATCGCGCCGGCCTCCTTGGCGAAGACGGCCTCGGCGTCGGCGCCGAAGTGGTTGCGCCAGTCGCCGATGGCGCCTTTGCGGAAGTGCGAGGCCCGGTTCTCTTCGCCCGATCCGCGTCCGCCGCTGACCCGTTCGAACGCCGCCGCCTCGATGCAACCCGAAACCGCGGCATCGTTCGCGTCGACATCGAGAAATGCCAGCAAGCGTACCGTCTCCCTCGCCGGGTCGGCGATCAGGTCTTCGTAGCGGACTTCGAGGTAAGCCTCCGGGTGATCGCGGCCGAAGTCGCGGCCCGCCTGCACGTCCTTCGCCCAGAACTCGCCCACCTTGCCGGCATAGTCGGGGAACGTCGGGTAGTGCTCCTTCAGCCAGTCCGGCGAAACCCGGGTGTTGTGAAACCACCCGGATGTGACCACGTCGCGGCCGTCCCGGATGACGTGGAGGATGCGAACGGACGGGAAGAGCTCGGTGAGCAGGGGAAGGGCACGGATGTTGTCGGGCGTCTTTTCGCCGACAGCACGGATGGCCGGATCGTCGGCGAAGCGGGAGAACTGCAGGCCAATTGCAGTGGCGAGCAGGAACATCCCGTGCTCGCGGCCGAACAGAGGAAAGCCCGGCACTTCGGCGAAAACGGTGCGGTTCTTGGTGTCGATGCGCCGGTTGTATTCGGTGAGCGCGTTGCCGAGGTCGGAAGCCAGATACTGGGCGAAGTGTCCCTCGCCGCGGCAGGCGATTTCGGGATGGGCATCCAGCAATAGCTGAACCCAGGTCGTCCCTGACTTGAACGCACCAGCGACAAAGAACACCTGTTTCGCCAACACGGCATCGACGCGTCGGCGAATCTCCTCGTAGTCGGGGGTCATGGGCGAAGGCGTATCGTCGGTCGTTCAAGCAATCTCGAAGACGCCGTCGACCTCTACGGCGACGCCAAGGGGCAACGTGCGGGCGCCGACGGCGAAGCGGGCGTGGCGCCCGGCGTCGCCGAACACCTCGACCATCAGGTCCGAGGCGCCGTTCACCACCTTCGGGTGGTCGATGAACTCCCGTGTGCAGGCAACGAAACCGCCGAGCTTGACGACCCGCTTGACCCGATCGAGGTCGCCGTCGCAGGCGGCGCGGGCCTGGGCGATCAGGTTGAGTCCGCAAAGCCGGGCCGCGGCATAGCCGTCGTCGAGCTCCAGGTCGTCAACGCCGAGGCGTCCGACGAATTGGAGTTGCCCGTCCTCCATGGGGATCTGGCCAGACACGAAGACGAGATTGCCGGTGACCACATAGGGCACATAGTTGGCCGCCGGTGCCGGCGCTGCCGGCAGTGTGATGCCGAGCTCGGCCAGGCGGGCATCGATGGTTCCGGGCATGGCGTCTCCTCCGTCTCCGCGTGTGGCCGAACAATACTCCCGGCGCCTGTCCGTTGCCAGGGCGGGGCGCTAGCCTTCCTCCATGGCCTCCAGGAGCGCCGCCTCCATCACCGCCAGGTCCGGATCTTGTCCGGTGTAGAGCGCAAACTGCCGCGCCGCCTGATGGAGTTGCATGCGAACCCCTGGAACGGTCATGCAGCCCCGCGCCGCCGCCTCGCGTAGCAGCCGGGTTTCGATGGGCATCGGCACGGCGTCGAACACGACCATGCCGTCCCGCAGGACATCGGTCGAAACGAGCATGTCGTCGGGCGCATGGAATCCCACCGGCGTCGCGTGGGCGAGGATGTCGAAAGCGTCGCCGCTTACCTCCTCGGGCGGTCCGCCGAAGTCGCACCCCACGGCGTCCGCCAGGTCTTGCCCTGCGGCGGCGGTGCGGTTGAACACGGTGACGCAGGCGCCGGCCCGCGCGAGCCCGTAGGCAATGGATCGGGAGCCCCCGCCGGCGCCAACGACGGCTGCACGCCGGCTCTCCACAGAGGTGACCTCCTCGAGCGCCCGGACGGCGCCGATCCAATCGACGTTGTAACCGGTGAGGCGCCCGTCTTCGTTGACCACGGTGTTGACGGCGCCGATCGCCCGCGAGGTCTCGTCGATGGCGTCGACGTGGTTGATGATCCGCACCTTGTGGGGCATGGTGACGCCGAGACCCCGAACGCCCAGCGCCCGCACCGCCGCCACGGCGCCGGCGGTGTCCTCGGTGCCGAAAGCGACGTAGACATAGTTCAGTCCGGCGGCCCGGTAGGCGGCCGTGTGCATGGCAACGCCGAATCTGCCCCCGGACGCCTGGCGATCGAACCGCAGGGGACGGGGTTGGTGGACGGCATGGCGGATCCGGTGGCACGTCGAGTCGAGATCGCGGCGATGATTTCAGTGCTAGAGCAGACGCGCAAGGCGCTCTGTTCTTGCCCGCGGCGCGGAAACCGGGCACACCTCGGGCGATGAAGGTTCTCTGCGTCACGCCGAATGTCTCCATTGACCGGACCCTGGCCGTTCCCGGCTTTTTCGCCGGCAACGTCTTCCGGACCGATCGGGTGGCTGTTTCCTGTGGCGGAAAGGGTGTCAACGTCGCCCGCGCCCTTGGCACCCTTGGCGTACCGGCGACCTGCATCGGCCTTGTCGGCGGGCACAACGGCCAGCTCGCTGCCGACTCGGCGGCGGCCGAAGGTCTCGACACTTTGTGGAGCTGGCGCCAGGGCGAATCGCGCATCACCACCATCGTCGTCGGCAGTGGCGGTCAGGCGACGGTCCTCAACGAAACAGGTGCGCCGATTTCGGTTGCGGATTGGGCCAAGTTCGAAGCGGACGTCGCCGGGGCGGCCAACGGGTGCGATGCCGTGTGCCTCAGCGGCAGCTTTCCCCTAGCGGTTCCTCCGGGCGGAGTCGGCCGATTGATCGCCGCGGCCGCCGCTGGCCGGCGCTCCGTTTGGGTTGACACATCGGGCGCGGCGCTGGCCGACGCGTTGGACGCGGGTGCCGGCGGGATCAAGGTCAACGGTATCGAAGCGGGCGAAGTGCTGGGCAGGGACGTCACCACGATCGACGACGCCGTAGCAGCGGCCGAGGAGATGCTCCGGCGAGGCATCGGCGCGGCGTCATTGACGTTGGGCGACGCGGGGGCGGTGCTGGTCACCCGCGACGGGGCCTGGCGAGTCCGGGTACCGGCAGTGCCGGTGACCAGTGCCGTCGGCAGCGGCGACACCTTTCTCGCCGGTTTGGTCGGGGGCCTCGCGCGCGCCATGGCGCCGGCCGATGCGCTCAAATGGGGTGCCGCCGCCGGGACCGCCAACGCCATGACGGCGAGTGCAGGACGGATTGACAGGGGTGATTTCGCGCGCATTCTCGCGGCGACGGAAGTGGACGTGCTGTACGAAAGGGAAGTCCTTTGAAGGTCTGGGAGTTGAAGGACGCGTTCGGCCTCGAAAACCTGGTGCTGGGTGAGCGTCGGGATCCCAAACCCGGGTCCCACGAGGTCGTTGTCGCTATGCGCGCGGCGTCCCTGAACTATCGCGACCTGGTCATTGCCAGAGGCGCCTATGGGCCATGGGTCAAGGTGCCGCTGATTCCACTCTCCGATGGTGCCGGCGAGGTGATCGCCGTCGGCGACAAGGTCACCCGCGTCGCGGTCGGCGATCGGGTAGCACCGCAGTTCTTTCAGACCTGGCCCGGCGGCCCGGCGGCGCCGGAGAAGTTCCCGGGCACCTTGGGCGGGCCAATTGATGGCGCACTGTCTGAACTCATGTGTGTGAAGGAGGATGGCGTTGCCCGCATTCCCGATCACCTATCCTACATTGAGGCCGCCTGCCTGCCGTGCGCAGCGCTGACCGCGTGGAGCGCGCTGATGGTCGAAGGCACGACCGGGCCCGGAGACACGGTGCTGGTCCAGGGAACCGGAGGCGTCGCCCTGTTTGCCATGCAATTCGCCAAGATGGTCAGCGCCCGGGTGATCATCATCACGTCCCGCGACGACAAGCTGGCCCGCGCCCGTCAGCTTGGCGCCGACGAGACCATCAACTACGTCGATACCCCCGAGTGGGACCGGATCGTCAAGGACATGACGGACGGCGAGGGGTGCGACCACGTCGTCGAACTTGCCGGTGGAGAGTCCGTGGACCGGTCGGTGCGGGCAACGCGCACCGGCGGACGCATCAGCCTCATCGGCGTGCTGACCGGCGCAAAGGCCGCCGTGACTCTGCCGCTCGTGGTGATGCGGAATCTTCGGATGCAGGGTGTAACCGTGGGGTCACGCGACGCCTTTGAGGAGATGTGCCGGGCGACAGCGCGGCACCGGATCCATCCGGTGATCGACCGGGTGTTCGACTTCGACGACGCACCCGATGCTTACGAGCACCTTGCAAGCGGCCACCATTTCGGCAAGGTTTGCATCCGCCATTCGTGAACGCCGCCGTGCGTTGGGGACTCGACAGAAGGAAAACCGCGAGAAATGCCCGACCTCGTCTGGGACGACTCCATGAGTGTCGGTGTCGACGTGTTCGACAACGACCACCGGGTGATGATGGGACTGATCAATCAGCTCGATGCCATGGTGATCGCCGACCTCGATGCGTCCGCACTGGAACCCGTGTTCGCCGTGCTGATGGACTACGTCGAAGGCCATTTCAGGCGGGAAGAAGCGCTGATGGAGAAGTTCGCGTATACGGACTTCGCCACGCATCGGGCAATGCACGATCGGCTGCGGGCCGGGGTCGAAACCCTGCATCAGCAATTCGTCGAGAACAGCAATCCGGAACTCGTCCGTGATCTCGTCAGCTTCTTGGGTACGTGGTGGCAGAGCCACATCCTCGGCGAGGACATGGCCTTCAAGCCGTTTTTTGAACGCGTGCTTGACCCGGAGACCGTCGGCTAGGAGCAGAACTACTCGGCGGCGACCGCAACCCCTGAGACCGCCGGTGACACGTGCCACGCCGGTGGGAGCGCCGGTGCGGGCTGCTTGCCGAACGCCGGGCCGAACAGGGCCCGCCACAAGTTGGCCGCCTCGCCATCGCGATTGTCGCGCTCAAGGGCCGACGCCTCCCGCGCAACCTCGTACGCCGTCCAAGCTTCCGTGAGCCAGTCCTCGCCGGCCTCCAGGCCGCTCGTCCCTCCGGGCACGGCCAAAACGGTCCCAGCCTGAGCGGTGACCCAGAAGAAGAAATCTCGGACCATCCAGTCGTAGAACAGCAGGCTGCGGCGATGATAGGTCCAGACCGTGACGAATTCGGCGGCGAGAAGCTCCAGCGCGAAGGACGTGATCGGGATGCCGCGGGCGAGCCGCCACGCTTTCAGCATCCTGACTAGGTGCGTTGCCTTTCCGCCGCTGAGCGCATCGGCCTTCCGCAGGTTGGTCGACTCGGCGAACGGGTCGGTGTGCCGCCACGTCGTCGGCTGCGACTTGCCGCTGGGGGTGCTGATCCGGTAGCCGCGATCGGCGCCGGGGAACGCGGGGATGACCCGCACGGTGACCCGTTCATCGTCGCCGCGTCCGATGGTCACGCACAGCCAGCCCTCGCGGGTCGTCTTCACGCCCCCGTACCGCAGGCTGAGCACCCCGATCAGATCATGGTGCAAGGGCGTCAACGCCCGCGGCCCGCGCGCCAGCTCGGCCTCGCCGGCCAGCCCCACCGGCAAGGAGCACAGCAAATCGATGCTCCGCACCGGCCGGATGGCCGTGCCCTTGGCGAAACCGCCCATGATCCGGTGATCGCCGTAGCCATAGCATTCGAACCGGCGGGCGATGAGTTTGGCGACGTTCGCGGCCGTCGTTTGCGCACGGTCGCGTTCCTCCGGCGTCGGGGCAAGCGCGGCGATGAAGGCGTAGAACCGTCCGGTCACGTGGCGCCACTCTGCGATCATCGGCCGTCCCTCCGTGGTCGAGAGCTGGTGTCTCAGCTTTATGTTGCTTCGCAACGTATTGAGAAATCGTTACGTCTCTATACGGCGGCGCAGCCGCCAACCTCCCCTTTCAGGGAAAAAACGAAGGCGCCCCCCCGGGGACGCGGTACCCCGGGGAGCGCCTCAAGTTTCCCAGGGAGGATTCCGTCGCGCGGACCACCATCACGAACATCCACTGGTGGCGCCGCAGGTCATGCACTTGAGGCAGGCGCCGTTGCGGACCAGAGTGAAGTTTCCACACTCCTCGCACTGGTGGCCCTCGTAGCCCTTCATCCGCGCTTCGCGGACCTGTTCGAGCCGGGTGTCGGCCGCTTCCATCACCGTCTGCTCGACGTGGACCGCTTCCGCCGCTTCGACACCCTTGGCCGTCTGCGTGCCGTCGATCGCCTGAACGGTCGACCCGCCGCCGGACTTAGCGCCCCGGAAGACGCGGAATCGGCTGCGGACGTAACCCTTGCTGGCGAGGCGGCGGACGACCGGCATGGGATCAGGATCGGGATCGGGCTCCGGATCGCGGGCGCCCTGCTCGCTGCCCTTGTCGGTGGTGTCGGGCATCAGGTCGGACGGCTCGACGTGAGCGAGGTCGTAGCGGCCGAGGTAGGAGACGGCGAGCTCGCGGAAGATGTAGTCGAGAATCGACGTCGCCATCTTGATCGAGTCGTTTCCTTCGACGATGCCCGAGGGCTCGAAACGGGTGAAGGTGAACGACTCGGCAAATTCTTCCAGCGGCACGCCGTACTGCAGGCCGATGGAGATGGCGATGGCAAAATTGTTCATCAGCGAGCGGAAGGCGGCGCCTTCCTTGTGCATGTCGATGAAGATCTCGGCCAGGCGCCCGTCCTCGAACTCGCCGGTGTGAAGATAGACCTTGTGGCCGCCGATGGTGGCCTTCTGGATGTAGCCCTTGCGCCGGTTCGGCGGCCGCAGCCGCTCGTTCGACTGCTCGACAACGCGCTCGACGATGCATTCGGCGACGGCCTCGACGCGCTCGGCGGGCGGCCGTTCGGCCAGTTCGGCCAGTTCGGCCAAATCATCGGCGTCGAGCAGCGAAGAGGCGAGAGGCTGCGACAGCTTGGAGCCGTCCCGATAGAGGGCGTTGGCCTTCAGCCCCAGATGCCACGACAGCAGATACGCTTTCTTGCAGTCTTCGACGGTGGCCGAGTGGGGCATGTTGATGGTTTTCGAGATGGCCCCCGAAATGAACGGCTGCGCCGACGCCATCATGCGGATGTGGCTTTCGACGGGGAGGAACCGGGTCCCCGTGCGGCCGCACGGATTGGCGCAATCGAACACCGGCAGGTGCTCGGGCTTCAAGAACGGCGCGCCCTCCAGAGTCATCGCCCCGCAGACGTAGGTGTTGGCGGCATCGATTTCGTCGCGGCCGTACCCGAGCGCAGACAGCAGGCAGAACGACATGTCATTAAGCGACTCGTCGGTGATGCCGAGGCGCGCAGTGCAGAACTCCTCGCCGAGCGTCCATTTGTTGAAGGCGAAACGGACGTCGAAGGCGTCGGCGACGGCGCTTTCGACCGCGGTGATCGCCGCGTCAGTGAATCCCTTGGCGCGCAGCGACTCGTGATTCACACCGGGGGCGCCATCCAGGGTGCCGTGACCAACGGCGAAACGCTCGATGGCTGTGATCTGGTTATCGACATAGCCGAGTCGGCGCAGCGCCAGCGGCACCATCCGGTTGATGATCTTGAAGTATCCGCCGCCGGCCAGTTTCTTGAACTTGACCAGCGCAAAATCGGGCTCGATGCCGGTTGTGTCGCAGTCCATGACCAGACCAATGGTGCCGGTCGGGGCGACGACGGTCGCCTGGGCGTTGCGGTAGCCGTGCTCCTCACCGAGCTCGAACGCACGGTCCCATGCCTCGCGGGCGGCCTCGGCCAACGGCACGTCAGGATTCGCGTCGGCATCCAACGGGACCGGCGTTACCGTCAATTCTTCGTAGTTCTTCGTTTCGCCGTGGGCGGCGCGGCGGTGGTTGCGCACCACCCGCAGCATGTCGTCGCGGTTCTCGTCAAAACGCGGGAAGGGACCGAGCTCCTCGGCCATTTCCGCGGACGTGGCATACGAAATTCCGGTCATCAGCGCCGAGACCGCACCGCAGATGGCGCGCCCGGTGTCCGAGTCGTAGGGAATGCCGGCGGCCATCAGGTATCCGCCGATGTTGGCGTAGCCGAGCCCGAGGGTGCGGAACTCATACGACAGTTCGGCAATACGCCGCGCCGGGAACTGGGCCATGGTCACGGAGATTTCGAGCACCATTGTCCACAGCCGCACCGCGTGCTCGAAGGCCGGGACATCGAAGCTGCCGTCGGCGTTCTGGAACGTCATCAGGTTGAGCGACGCCAGATTGCACGCGGTGTCGTCGAGGAACATATACTCGGAGCACGGGTTCGAGGCGTTGATCCGTCCGCTCTCCGGGCAGGTGTGCCAGTCGTTGATCGTTGAGTCGAACTGCAGGCCAGGGTCGGCGCAGGCCCAGGCCGCGTGGGCGATCTGGTCCCACAGTTCGGCGGCGCGGACGCGGTTGGCGACGACGCCGTCGGCGCGGCGGATCAACTCCCAGTCGCCGTCCTGCATGACCCGCTCGAGGAAGTCGTTGCTCAGCCGCACGCTGTTGTTGGCGTTCTGGCCGGAGACCGTCATGTAGGCCTCCGAATCCCAGTCGGTGTTCAGTTCCGGGAACGAGATCTCGGTGAAGCCCTGGCGGGCGAACTCGATGACCCGCTGGATGTAGTTCTCCGGGATCATCACCTTGCGCGCCTCGATGATGGCGCGCTTCAGCATGGCATTCCGTTTTGGATCAAAGGCCGCTTCGGGGTTGCCGTTGGCGCCCTCGCGGCACGCCGCCATGACGGCGTTGAGATGGAAGTTGGCGAGTTGCGAGCCGGTAACCAGCGCCGCCACCTTCTGCTCTTCGCGGACCTTCCAGTTGATGAAGTCCTCGATGTCGGGGTGGTCGACGTCGACGACCACCATCTTCGCCGCGCGGCGGGTCGTGCCGCCCGACTTGATGGCGCCGGCAGCGCGGTCGCCGATCTTCAGGAAGCTCATCAGGCCCGACGATTCCCCGCCGCCCGACAGCGGCTCGTTCTCTCCACGCAGCGACGAGAAGTTGGTGCCCGTGCCAGAGCCGTACTTGAACAACCGGGCCTCGCGCACCCACAGGTCCATGATGCCGCCTTCGTTCACCAGATCGTCGGTGATCGACTGGATGAAGCAGGCATGGGGCTGCGGATGCTCGTAGGCCGAGTCGGACTGCTTCAGCTCGCCTGTGCGGAAGTCGACGTGAAAATGCCCCTGCGACGGGCCATCGATGCCATACGCCCAATGGAGGCCGGTGTTGAACCACTGCGGCGAATTGGGCGCGCCCTTTTGGGTCGCCAGCATGTAGCGCATCTCGTCAAAGAAGGCGCGCGCGTCCGCCTCGGCGTCGAAGTAGCCGCCTTTCCATCCCCAATACGTCCAGGTCCCGGCGAGGCGGTCGAAGACCTGCTGCGCACTGGATTCGCCGCAGGAACGCTTTTCCGTGGGCAGCTCATCGAGTGCCGAGTCGTCTGCGATGCGGCGCCACAGCCAGGACGGAACGTCGTTCTCTTCGACCGCCCTCAGGCGGGTGGGGACACCGGCCTTGCGGAAATATTTCTGCGCCAGAACGTCACTCGCGACCTGAGACCATTCGGCGGGGACCTCGATGTCCTCCTGGTGGAAGACAAGGGAGCCATCGGGATTTCGGATTTCACTGGACGTGGTACGGAACTCGATGGTCGCGTACGGCGACTCTCCGGGCTTCGTGAAATGCCGCGAAATCCGCATAACTCCCCATCGGTCCATCATCGGTTGTTGTTAGAAGGGGGCTTCGGCGCGTTGCCTCGTCCGCTCTCCCGCCGCCAGCTTTCTGGCGCACTCCCCGTGGGAGCATCACCGGCCGTGTTTCGGCCCCCATTCGCCCTCCGCCGACCAGTTTGACATACCAGTTCTCGTAGTCGCGAAAAGGACAGACACTATATCTTCGGTCTTAGGGCGCCGCAACAACATTTCGTATCACCTGTGGATAACGCCACACTATATTGTGCAATGCCGAAGATATTGTTAATGGAAAGGGTCGTTTATCCACGTATTCGCAGGTATTTCCTTTGTGCACCTGCAAAATCACCTTCGTTCCGGCCCGTGCTGGATTGATCCCCGAATCATCAATGTTTCGAGGCGGCTGAACCGAAAAACTGTCGCGTCGCGTCAGCAAACGGTCGGACGGCGGTGGTCCGTCCACCGATGCGCGGTGCTCTGGACGGGGCGGGCCGGCGGTGCCATAGTGCCGCCGCCCGCCGGGCGAAGCCCGACGGGAGTGTACGTAGCGACTTCGGACTCGGGCGGCATGGACTTCATCGGCAGAATCCTCACGTTCAATTACGGCACTTTCCTGTTCACCTGGTTGAACGGAGAGCGGGTCGGCACCGACGTGTTCGGCAACCGCTACTACCGCAGCCGACGCAAGCGCCGGTATGGGCGGGAGCAGCGCTGGGTCCTGTACAAGGGCTCCAACGAGGCCAGCAAGGTGCCGCCCGAATGGCATGCCTGGCTGCATCAGATGGTCGAAGAGCCGCTGACAGAGAGCGCGGCCCAGCCACGGCCGTGGCAGAAAGAGCACCTGCCGAATCTGACCGGCACTGATCTCGCCTACCGGCCGTCGGGCCACGACCGCATGGGTGGCAAGCGGGCGCCGGCGACCGGCGACTACGAACCGTGGGTGCCCGAGTGATCGATCCCTCGGGAGCCGCAAGGACCAGCGAATGAAAGCGCGGGACGTCCGCGAGATCGCCGTCGGTGCGCTCACCCTCGCCGGTCTGGCGGTGGTGCTGGGAATGTCCTACGGCGGCACCGCGACCGAAGGGGTCGGCGACGGCTACCGCGTCAACGCGACCTTCAACCGGATCGACGGGCTCCGTGTCGGCGATGACGTTCAGGTCGGCGGCATCAAGGTCGGCATCGTCGAGAAGGCTTGGCTGAACGACGATTTCTGCGCCAGCGTCGCGATGAGGATGACCCCGGGTGTCGAATTGCCGACGGATACGGCGGCGGCGATCCATACCGATGGGCTGTTCGGCTCCAAGTTCGTGGTGCTCGATCCCGGAGGGGAACTGGAGCTTCTGAACGATGGCAGCACCATCACCTTCACCCAGGATGCGGTGATCGTCGGCGAACTCCTGGAATTGATCACCGCCCAGGGGAGGGCACAGCGAGGTCTCGAAGGGAAGGGGGGACAGTGATGGGCCGCAATGTCGTCGAGAGCGTGATGGGCGCGGTGGTGTTGCTGGTCGCCGGCCTATTCGTCTACTTCGCCTGGAACACCGCGCAGATTCGTGCGGTCCCCGGCTACGAGGTATCGGCGGCGTTTTGCAAGATCGGTGGTTTGGCAGACGGCAGCGACGTCCGCATTGCCGGCATCAAGGTCGGCACCGTCACCCGCCACCACCTCGATCCAGAGACGTTTGACGCCGTGGTCGGCATGAGCATCGCCCACGACGTCAAGCTTCCCGAAGACACCGTGGCCACCATCACCTCGGAAGGACTGCTCGGCGGCAAGTACGTTCGCCTTGAGCCGGGAACGGCAAAAGCGACGATCCAGCCGGGCGGGCAGATCGTCGAAACCCGGAACTTCCGCTCGCTGGAGGACCAGGTGGGCGAGATCATCTTCCTCGTCACCAGCGGCTTCGGCAACAACTGACATCCGGCTTCGTTCGTGTCCGGGCAGCATTGGGACCCCGGCCGATACGCGCGCAACGCCCGTTTTGTTGCCGATCTCGGCGAGCCCGTCGTCGATCTTTTGGCGCCGAGGCCGGGTGAGCGCATCCTCGACCTCGGCTGCGGTGACGGCGCCCTGACGGAACGGCTCGCGGCACTGGGTGCGGAGGTCGTCGGCGTCGACGCCAGCCCTGAGCAGGTCGCGGCGGCGTGCGAACGCGGGCTCGACGCCCGTGTCATGGATGGAACCCGGCTCTCGTTTGCCGAGGAGTTCGACGCCGTCTTTTCCAACGCCGCCATGCACTGGATGCACGATCTGGCGGCGGTTGCCGCGGGCGTGAAACGGGCGCTACGGCCCGGCGGGCGCTTCGTCGGCGAGATGGGCGGAGCCGGCAACGTCGCCAAAGTGTCGCAGGCGTTGCTCGCGGCGCTCGGGCGGCGAGGCATCGACGGCGAAGTCGCGTATCCGTGGGTGTTTCCATCGGCCGAAGCGCTTCGTCGGATGCTGGCGGATGCAGGATTCGACGTCCTCAGTGCCGAATTGATCGAGCGGCCGACACCGCTGCCCGGAGACATTGGCGACTGGCTGCACACGTTCGCCGAAACGTTCCTCAACCTTCTGCAGCCCGAGGATCAACCTGCTTTCATCGAGGAGGTTCGCGCCGCGCTCGCGCCGGCGCTGCTGAGTGCCGACGGCACCTGGACCGTCGACTACGTGCGGCTCCGGTTCGTCGCAATCAAGACCGGATAGCCGGGTCCGCTGGTTTCTTGCGAGGCTCGTCACGCCGGTCCGGGCCCCACACGCGCTTGAAGTAGCTTTCGGCGAGGTGCAGCGGGCCGATGGGGTTGTGGGCCAACACCCGGTCCTTGGCCACCAGCGTGGTCGCCAGTGCGTCGGAGTGCTTGAAGAAAAGGCTGTCGTGACCGACGCAGAGGCCGAGGACGACGTTGAACTCGGTTTCGGCGTGGTTGAGGATCTCGGCCTGTGCGACCGGGTTGCACATGGGCTCGAATGTACCCGGGCGGATTTTCTGATCTTCGGCGATGCCGATCTTTTCCTTCGGGATGCCGCCGTTCTTGCAGCACACGGACGCGACCTCGAAACCGTGGCTCTCGAGAATGCCGCTCAAGGTGTGGGCAACGTCGAGGAAACTGATGCACGATGCGATGCCGATCTTCTTGAAACCCATGCGCTTGGCGAATTCGCAAATCTCCTCGACCCGGGTCCACTGGCAATAGCCTTCGCCTTCGACGGCCGTGGACTCTTGGGCGGCGCGCCGCAGAAACGGGTCATCGAGCCGGGCGACGGCGCGGTCGATGACATCGGGATCGATTTTGGTCGGGCAGAATCCGGGGCCGCGGCGGTCGCCTTCGCCTTCACGGCAAGCGCGGACGGGCGACGGGCAATAGGCGCATCCGGCATCGATGTATTCGGGCACGGGTTCGGTCCTCCTGAATCTGGCGCGACGACAGCCGCCCCGTGGATCGACACAGCTAAGCAGACGCCACGGTGCGCCGGCAAGCCCGCAGAACTCAGCGCTCTCCGCCGAAAGGCGCCTTGCTTTCGCCGCGTTCGGCGTGTAGGCAGCGGCCAAGATGCAGTGGCGACGACATGAGATAAGAAGTATCCGCGGCCTCGCGGCGGGTGCCATTGCGGTCATCGCGACGTCGGTTCCGGCCGCCGCGGAACCCTACGAGGTCGCCGTCCTGCAGGGCCTGGACAAGGTTACCGCGCGGGTATCGACGATCGATGCGCCGGTGGGTGCCCCGGTCCGGTTCGGAACGCTCGAGATCATCGCCCGAACCTGCGACAAGCGGCCCCCCGAGGAGACCCCGGAGTCGGCGGCGTTTCTCGACATCTGGGAGATCCGTCCGGGGGAGTCGGCGCAGAGCCTATTCCGTGGCTGGATGTTCGCGTCGAGCCCGGCACTCAGCGCGATGGAGCATCCGGTCTACGATGTCTGGGTTCTCGATTGCGTCAACAGCGACGAAAGCTCCGAGTCCAGTTCGCCGCCCGAAACCTCGGAGTAGAACACCGCCGGGACCCTGAGCGCTTCGCCGAGCCTGTCGAGGTATTCGCCACCCGGGATCTCGACGGCGCCGAACTGACGCAGATGGTCGGTGACGAACTGGGCGTCGAGAAGGGTGAAGCCCCCAAGCCGCAAGCGCGCGATCAGATAGACCAACGCCACCTTGCTGGCATCCGTTGCGCGCGAGAACATGCTTTCACCGAAGAACGCACCGCCGATGGCGAGGCCGTAGAGCCCGCCCACCAGATCGCCGTTCGCCCACACTTCGATGCAGTGGGCGTGGCCGAGCCCATGGAGCTGCAGGAACACGTGCATGATTTCGTCGTTGATCCATGTTTCTGGCCGATCGTCAGCGGCCTCCGCGCAGGCTTCGATGACGGCCTCGAAGGCGGTGTCGCATCTGATGTCGAAGGCGTTTCGCCGCACCGTGCGCGCCAGCCGTCGTGGGACATGAAAGGTGTCCAACGGCAGCACGCCGCGGACCGGCGGAGCGATCCAGTGAACCCCGGGGTCGTCGCGCCGCTCCGCCATCGGAAAGATGCCCGACGCGTAAGCCCGGAGCAGAACGTCCGGGGTCAGCCGATATCCGCCTGCAACAGGTCTTATGGTGCGGTCTCCCTCGCTTGCCGGCGATAATGGTCGCACAGCAATCTCGTACCGTGTAGTCCGAATTGCCCATGTCCGGGCGCCCCGCACGGTCTTGTGTGACCTGCCATTTCCACTATGTTAACGGTGTAAACCAACGGTACCGCCGGTTCCGGACGGCTGCCAGCAGCGGACGCGATACGATGCACGTCACCATCAACGGCGAGGCCCGGACCTTCGGTCGACCGATGACGGTCGCGCAGCTCCTCGATGATATCGGGCTCGATGTCGGCAAGGTGGCCGTCGAGCGCAACCTCGAAATCGTTCCGCGGTCCGGCTACGGCAACGTCGCCATCGCCGACGGCGATAGGCTGGAGATCGTTCATTTCATCGGCGGCGGCGCCCCCGACGGACCCAGCGGGAGTGATGCCGGCTCGGATGCGGACGATTTCTTCACCGTCGCCGGTAAGAGCTACCGGTCGCGGCTGCTCGTCGGCACCGGCAAATACAAGGATTTCGAGGAAACCGCTCGCGCCATCGAGGCGTCGGGAGCCGAAATCGTCACCGTGGCCGTGCGCCGGGTGAACGTCTCCGATCCGTCGCAGCCGATGCTGGTCGACTACGTCGATCCGAAGACCTACACCTACCTGCCCAACACCGCCGGCTGCTATACGGCGATGGATGCGGTGCGGACGTTGCGCCTGGCGCGCGAGGCCGGCGGTTGGGATCTGGTCAAGCTCGAGGTTCTCGGCGACCAGACGACCCTGTACCCCGACATGACCGAAACCCTCGCCGCGGCCGAGATGCTGATCGCCGAGGGCTTCAAGGTCATGGTCTACTGCACGGACGATCCGATCCTCGCCAAGCGGCTCGAGGACATGGGCTGCGTCGCGATCATGCCGCTCGCGGCACCGATCGGATCGGGGCTCGGAATTCAGAACCCGATCAATATCCGGCTCATCGTCGAGCAAAGCTCCGTGCCGGTCCTTGTCGACGCCGGAGTCGGTACGGCTTCGGACGCGGCGATCGCCATGGAACTGGGATGCGATGGCGTACTGATGAACACCGCCATCGCCGAAGCGAAGGATCCGATCGCCATGGCCCGGGCCATGCGTCTGGCGATCGAGAGCGGACGCCTCGCGTACCTGGCCGGCCGTATGCCGAAGAAGCGCTATGCCGACCCATCGTCGCCGCTTGCCGGCCTGATCTGAGCCTCCGACCGGGTTCTTCCGCTACGCGTTTGGAGTGTGACAGGCGTCGTTGCCGACGTCGGGGCCATTTTCTATCATCGCGTCCATATGCTTTTGTCGGGTGAACGTGAAGGGGGTGCGGTGGCAGCAAGGTTGCGCGTTTTTCGCCGTTTTTGCGCCGCTGCGGTGGTTCTCGTGGCGAGCGGGTACTTCACGAGCGCGACGGGCGCCGACGATATCCGCTTCTTCCGCATTGGCACCGGAGGCGTCGCGGGAACCTATTTCCCCGTAGGCCGATTGATCGCCGAGGGGTTGACGACCCCGCCGGCCCCAGGCACGTGCACCGGGCACGAACCGTGCGGGATTCCGGGCGTTGTCGCGGTTGCCCAGACCGCGAATGGATCGGTGGCCAACGTCGACGATGTCGCCAGCGGCGATCTCGATGCCGGCCTCGCCCAGGCGGACGTCATCCATGCCGCCTATACGGCAACCGGCCCCTTTGCCGGCCGGCCGCCGCTTCGCCAGCTCCGTGCCGTGGCGCGGCTGTATGCGGAAGCGGTCCACATCGTTGCCCGCCGGGATGCGGACATCCGTTCTGTCGTGGGATTGAAGGGGCGTCGCGTGGCGCTGGACGAGCCGGGATCGGGAATCCTGGTCGATGCCCGGGTCGTTCTGGACGCATACGGCCTCGACGAAGGCGATCTGAAGAGCGAATACATCAAGCCTGACATCGCTGGAACGGAGCTTATCGCTGGAGACCTCGACGCGTTCTTCATCGTCGCCGGCTATCCGACGCCGTCGGTGACGGCCTTGGCCGACCGGGACGCCATCGACCTGGTGCCCATTTCGACCGACAGGGGACGCGAAATCTCATCGCGACATCGCTTTTTTGCCGTCGGTGTCATCCCCGAGGGCGTCTATCACGGTATCGATGAAACGCAGACCCTGATGGTGTCAGCCCAGCTCGTGGTCAATGAACGCGCCGATGCCGACCTTGTCTACGCGCTTACCAAAGCACTCTGGAGCCAAGGCACCCAGCGTCCGCTGTCCGAAGGCCACCCAAGAGGCAAGGACATCAGCCTCGCGGCGGCCCTCGACGGCGTGACGATACCCCTTCACCTGGGAGCCGAACGCTTCTACCGTGAATCCGGCCTGATGGACTGACCGACCATGTTCATCCTCGCCGCCTCTTGAGCGCTCGACGCCAGCAAGCCGCCATGAAACCGTCACGCCGCTTTGATGTGCCCCGGTCTGCCGTCGCTCTTGCGCTGGCCGTGCTTGCCGTCGTTGCGGGTATCGGGTTCTACGCCAACTTGACCGTTCGGTCCGTCGAAGACCGCCTTCCGGCGCAAGTCCTCGAGCAGCAGCGTGACATTGCCTTGATGGTTCACGCGCTCGCCGATCTGACCCAGGCCGTCGAAGCAGCGGAACTGGATCCAACCGACGAACGCCGCCGGCATCTCGCCGCGACCGTCGATACGGCCATCGCGCGGTTGCGCGAAATCCGCAAGACCCACACGTTCGACAGCCTGCTTCACGCTTCGGCTGTCCACGCAACGGTCAATCCGGCGCTCACCGATATCGGCCGCTGGCTCGCCGAAGGCGCTTCGGGGTACGGCCCAACGTCCCAGTCGTGCTGCGCCTGATCGCCATGCGCGCCCGCGAGGCCTACGGCAAGGTCCAGCAGCACTACGCGCTCTCCAACCGCGCCGCCCGCGATCTCCTGACCACTCAGACCCAGGCGCTGGCGGGTTTCCGTTCGGTCATGACCGCGCTGCTCGCCGGCATGGGCGTACTCGGGCTGGCCATCTGCGTGATGGTGTACCGCGAGCGGCTATCGTTGATCCGCCGGCGCGGGGCCGAGGAGGCGCTGCGCACCAGCGACGAGCGGTTTCGCTCGCTGGTCGAGAACATGCGCGGCGTTGTCTTTTCCCGTCACGAAATGGGGGCGGGCGTCAGCCTCTGGGGTGCCGACGTCGAGGCCATAGCCGGCTCCGAGGACCGCCAGCATGTCGATGCCACGTTCTGGTACTCGATCCTCCACGAGGACGACCGGGACCGCTATCTCGAGGCAGAGCGCCGGCGGAAGAACGACAATACCCCCTATGCCATGGAATATCGGATCACCCATCCACGGACCCGTGAAGTCAAATGGGTACGGGAAACCGGTTGGAACATCGTCAATCCCAGTACGGGGCGCGTGTTCTGGGACAGCCACATCGTCGACGTCTCGGACGCCAAGCGTTCGGAGCAGATTCTTCGCGCCATCGTCGAGGGGGTTGCCGGCGAGGTCGGCGCCGATTTCCTGCACTCGCTCGTCCGCCATCTCGCCACCGGCCTGGGCGTGCACGCGGTTCAGATCGGCGAACTGGTCGGCACCAGGTGGGACCGCATCGGCACGGTTGCCGTCTACCGCGACGGAACCCGCGTTCCCAACTACGAGTATTCCCTTGCGGATACGCCTTGCGGATCCGTCGTCGGGCGCGAAACCTGCGTCTATCCGCGCGGCGTCCAAGGTCTGTTTCCGGATGACGAGCAACTCGCCCTCGGTGGGATCGAGAGCTACATCGGCTGCCCCTTGAGCGGAGCGTCGGGGAAGCCGCTGGGTCTCCTGGCGGCGCTCGACGTCAAACCGATCGATCAACCGGAATTCGTTGAATCCATGCTGCGGGTGTTTGCCGCCCGTGCCGCAGCGGAACTCGAACGCCAGCGCGCCGCCGAGGGACTGCGTCTGGCGAAGACGGTCTATGAGACCGCGACCGAAGCCATCCTGATCACCGACGACGAGAACCGCATCAAGGCGGTCAATCCGGCATTCGCGCGGATGACCGGTTACTCCCCGGACGAAGTCATCGGCAAGGATCCGTCGGTGCTCAATTCGGGCATTCATCGGACGGAGTTTTTCTCCGAGATGTGGCGGGGCCTCGCCGAGTCCAACCATTGGGAAGGTGAAATCTGGAACCGCCGAAAGGATGGGTCGGTGTTTCCCGCGTGGATCTCGGTTGGCGCGATCGACGATGACAGGGGCCGGCGCGAGTACGTTGCCATGTTCAGCGACATCACGGCCCGAAAGGAAGATGAAGAACGCATCCGCTATCAGGCCAACTACGATGCGCTCACCGGCCTTCCAAACCGCAGCCTGTTCCTCGACCGTCTCGGACTGGCCATGGCGCAGGCGCGACGGAGCCAGAGCCACGTCGGCCTGATGTACATCGACCTGGACGATTTCAAACTGGTCAACGACACCCTGGGCCACGAGGTCGGCGACACGCTGTTGCAGCAGGCCTCCCTGAGGCTGCGGGCGGCGGTGCGCGAGGCGGATACCGTGGCGCGCCTGGGCGGCGACGAGTTCACCATCATTCTCCAGGATATCGCCCGCGGCGAGGACGCCGCAGGGGTCGCCAGCCAAGTCGTCGAAAGCCTCTCGCGGCCCTACGTGCTCGACGGCCAGGAAGCCTTCGTCGGCGCCAGCATCGGCATTACCGTTTATCCCGATGATGCCGGCGACACCACGACCATGCTGCGCAATGCCGACATGGCCATGTACCGGGCCAAGGCCCAGGGACGCAACCGCTACCAGTTCTTCACGCCGGAGATGAACGCCCATGCCGTTAACCGCATGGGGCTGAAAAGCGATCTGCCACACGCGCTGGATCGAAAGGAGTTTTCGCTGCTGTTCCAGCCCGTGGTCGATCTCGCATCGGGAACGGTCGTTGCCGGAGAGGCTCTGTTGCGCTGGCACCATCCGAACCGGGGCATCATTCGTCCCGACGAGTTCATCGCCCTCGCCGAGGAAACGGGCGTCATCGCGCCGCTCGGCGAGTGGGTCCTGGCCGAGGCCTGCCGGACGGCGGCGATTTGGAACAGGGATAGCCAGTCGCCCGTGGGAATCGCGGTCAATGTCTCCGGCCGCCAGCTCCGACGCGGGCGCTTCGTTGAATTCGTCTCTCGGACTCTCCAGGAAACGGGGTTGAGGGCTGAATCGCTGACCCTCGAGATCGCCGAAACAGCCGTCCTCGGCGACGGTACCGAAGTCATCGAACGGCTGAACGAATTGCGGTCGCTTGGCGTGTCCATTGCCATTGACGATTTCGGTACGGGGTATTCTTCCCTCGGCGTACTGCGGAAGCTGCCCGTCGACACCCTGAAGATTGACCGGTCGTTCATCGGTGACATCACGACCGATCAGGGAGACGCGGCCCTGACCGAAGCGATCATTGCCCTTGCCGGCCGGTTGGCATTGAACGTTGTCGCCGAAGGCGTCGAAACGACCGCGCACCTCGAGATGCTCGAAATCTGGGGATGCGATCGCGCGCAAGGGCACTTGTTCTCGACGCCCGTGGCGGCCGACGCGTTCCTCGACGCGTCGGGAAATTGCCGGCCAGGTGCACTCCAATCGGTCCCGGTGCGGAAGGGTTAGCGCCGCGGGCCAATACCGTTCGGTTTCAGAATTCACTTTCTATTTCGGGCGGTTATCGGTTATATACCCCGCTGCGCGTCTCGAAAGGGGAGTGCCGGGCAGGGCCCGGAGCCCCTTGGACGTTCTTCTTGGCGAGCGCCGGACATTCGATCAACCGGCGGCGTGGGAGAAACGAGCGATGTTCACCGTCATGGACGACGTCTGCGGATTTCGCATGTCGTACATGCTGCTGCTCGGACGGCGGAACCCACACTCTAGTCCGCACGCGGCGTAGCCCTGCCGCTCCGCGACCGCGTCCCGCCTGTTCGATCGATGGCGGAGCGCTAACATCCGACCAAGACGAACGTTCGAAGGGGACCCCTGGGATGACCCCGAAGATTTCACGATTCCTGGCCGAAAAAGGGCCGCCGACGCCGTGTTTGGTCGTCGACCTCGATCGGGTCGCGGCCAACTATGTGGCGTTGCGTGAGGCCCTGCCGGAGGCCGAGATCTATTACGCAATGAAGGCCAACCCGGCGCCGCGCTTGTTGTCCACGCTGGTCGAACAGGGCTCGTCGTTCGATGCCGCCAGCGCCGAAGAAATCGATCAATGTCTCGACGTCGGCATCGCTCCGGACCGCATTTCCTACGGCAATACGATCAAGAAACGCCGCGATATCGCCCGTGCCTATGACCGCGGCGTCCGTCTGTTCGCTTTCGACAGCGACGAAGAACTGGACAAACTCGCTGCCGAGGCTCCCGGTGCGCGGGTGTTCTGCCGCATCCTGACGTCCAGTGACGGCGCCGACTGGCCACTGTCGCGCAAGTTCGGTTGCGACCTGGACATGGCCCGCAACCTGATGCTCAAAGCCACCGACAAGGGGCTCGAGGCGCATGGCATCTCGTTTCATGTCGGATCGCAGCAGACCGATCCCGAGCAATGGGAAATCGCCATCGGCCGCGCGGCGATGGTGTTTTCGGACCTCCGCGAGCGGGGTCTTCGCCCGAAGATGCTCAATCTGGGTGGTGGCTTCCCGGCCCGCTACCGGGGCGATGCGCTGCCGCCGATGGAGCAGTTCGCTTCGGCGATCATGGCCGCCATGGCCCGCCATTTCGGCAATGACCGGCCCGACATGATCATCGAACCGGGACGGTCCATCACCGCCGACGCCGGTGTCATCCGCACCGAGGTGGTGCTGATCTCGCGCAAGGCTTACGGCGACCCGGTGCGCTGGGTCTATTTCGACGTCGGCAAGTTCGGCGGCCTCGCCGAGACCATGGACGAGGCGATCCGCTACCCGGTGGCGACCGCCTACGACGGCTGGCCGGAAGGACCCGTGGTTATCGCCGGGCCGACTTGCGACGGCGCGGATATCCTCTATGACCGCTACCGTTACACCCTGCCGCTGGCGCTGAAGACCGGTGATATCGTCGATTTGCTGAGCGCCGGAGCCTACACGTCCGTCTATGCCTCACGGGCCTTCAACGGCTTCCAGCCGATGGCCGAGTACTACATCTAAGGCGCGATCCCGATCATGACCGCGGGATTTGATGCGGCACTGGCGACCAGCCTTTTCGCTGTGCTCGGCGTCTGGGTGGTCACCGTGCTCGTCCCCGGGCCCAACTTCCTGGCCACCGTCCACGCAGCCCACACTCAGTCCCGCCGCGCAGGCGTCGTCGTCGCCCTTGGCGTCGCCGTCGGAACCGCCGTGTGGGCAACGGCCAACCTGGCCGGTCTCGGGCTCCTCTTTCGGTCGGCGGGCTGGCTCTATCAAGGGGTGAAGATCGCTGGCGCGGCCTATCTGATCTTCGTCGGAATCCGCACGATTACCACGGCCCGCCAGCAGCCTGCCGCCGCCCATCGACAAGCAGAGGCGAGGGGATTGGGCGAAGCGTTCCGCCTCGGCCTGCTGACCGATCTCGCCAATCCCAAGGCCGCCGCCTTCTTTACCAGCTTGTTCGCGGTGGCGGTGCCGCCGGATGCACCGATGTGGTTCGACGCCTCCGTCATCGCCCTGGTCGTCGCCATCGCCGGCGGCTGGTATGCGCTCGTTGCCTGTGCGGTGGCCTCCGGGCCGGGAGCCGCGCTGTTCGGCCGGGCGCGGACCGCATTGACCTATTTGGCCGGCACGGTGTTTGTCGGGTTCGGCCTCAAGCTGGTCGCGGACCGCTAATTCTCGAGTGCTTCGACCAAAGCTTCCAGGGGTAGGAGAACGCAGCGGTGGCGGCTCCGGTGCCCGGCGACCGGTTGGAACACGGCGAGCCTGGCCCAACGGCCCCCGGGCGGCGCGCCGCCGGATGTCAGCATCGCGGTGAGCGCCATGGCTGCGGCGCGGGCGCCGTCCTTTGTTTCTCCGGGGCCGGCTTCGCCGACCACTGCGGCGGATGCCTCGCACAACACGCATCCGCGCACCTGGTGGGCGAGGGCGGCGACATGGCCGTCGTCGACAGCGACTTCTACGGTGACGCGGTCCCCACAGAGGGGATTGTCGACCGCCGCCGCGGAATCCGCGTTTTCCAGGTGTCCGTGGCCCGTGCCCGCCCGGGCAAGCCGAATGATCTCGCGGTCGTAGAGATCGTCGCTCATCCGAGCTTCCGCACCGCGTCGTCAACGCCGGCAAGCAGGGCGTCGACATCGGTGTCGTCGTTGTAGGGGGCAAGGCTCGCCCGCGTGCACCCGGCAATGCCGAAGAACTCCATCAACGGCTGGGCGCAATGATGGCCGCCGCGCACCGCGACGCCATGTCCGTCGAGCACCTGGCAGACATCGTGTGCGTGGACACCTGCGACATCGAAGGAGATGACTCCGGCGCGTCCTTGCAAGCCGGTCGGCCCGAGAACCCGGGCGGCCGGAATCGCGTCGAGACCATCGAGGATGCGCGCGGTCAACCGGCCGACGTGGGCCGCAGCACCGGCCGCATCGAGGGACTCGATCCAATCCAGCGCCGCCGCCAATCCGACCGCCTGGGCGATCGGCGGTGTGCCGGCCTCGAACCGGGCAGGCGGCGGCAGGAACGTGGCCTCGTCCACGCTGACCTGCGAGACGATGCCACCGCCGGTCATGAACGGTGGCAGGCGGTGGAGTGCCTCGGTGCTCCCCCACAGCACCCCGACGCCGGTCGGTCCGAACGACTTGTGACCCGAGAAGGCGTAGAAATGGACGCCGAGCCCTGGAACGTCGAGGGCGCCCCGCGGCGTCATCTGCGCGCCGTCCACCAGCACGTAGGCACCGACATTGGCGGCGGCGGCAACGATCGGCGCGAGGTCGGTAACCGCGCCGGTGACGTTGGAAAGATGGGTGACGGCGATCAATCGGCACCGTTCGGTAACCGCGTCATCCAAGGTGTCGAGATCAATACGGCCTTCGGGCGTCAGTTCGAGAACGCGCAGGCGAATGCCGCGCCGGTCGCGCAACTGCTGCCAGGGCAGCAGATTGGTATGGTGCTCGGCGCGGGACACGACCACCTCGTCGCCCGGCTCCAGGGTCTCGCCGAGGGCATGGGCGACGAGGTTGATGGCGGCGGTGGCATTCTGGGTGAACACGATCTCGCCCGGGTTGGCGCTCAGATACCGGGCGACGGTCGCACGGGCATTTTCATAGGCTTCCGTCGCCGCTTCGGCGAGACGGTAGACCCCACGGGCGACATTGGCGCGGCCACCAGCATCGAAGGCGGCGACGGCATCGATCACCGGACGCGGAACCTGGGTCGTGGCGGCGTTGTCCAGGTAGTGCAGGCCGTTGCCCTGCGTCAGCGTGGGGAACTCGGCACGAACCCCGGCGAAGTCGAAGCTCACTGTCCGAGCTCCCGCCCGTGTCGGGCGGCGACGATCTGGGCGAGGATGGCGACGGCGATCTCCGGCGCCTTGCGGCCGCCGAGATCAAGACCAATCGGGCCGCGGATTCGGGCGAGGTCGGCGTCTCCGAACCCGGCAGCGTTGAGCCGCTCCCGCCGCAACCGCTGGGTCTTCTGGCTGCCAAGTGCGCCGACGTAGAACGCCTCCGAGCGGAGCGCCACATCGAGCGCCGGGTCGTCGAGTTTGGGATCGTGGGAAAGCGTCACCACGGCGGTGTGGGCATTCGGAGCGAGTGTCGTCAACGCTTCATCCGGCCAGTCGTTGCTCAAGTGGGTTCCCGGAAATCGCGCCTCGCTGGCAAAGGAGCGGCGCGGATCGATCACGTACACATCGAACCCCGCCGTCACCGCCATCGGTGCCAGGGCCTGGGCAATGTGCACGGCGCCGACGATGACGATCCTCGGCCGGTCGTTGAACACCGTGACGAACAGCTCTCCCGTGGGATCGTCGAGACGGACACTGCGGTCCGCGTCGAGGGCATCCTGGATCGCGGCGACGGTTGCGTCACCAAACACCGATCCGCCGTTACCCACCCCGCGGCGGACCACCGTCTGGCCGCCCCCGTTCAGGCGTGTGACCAGCGCCACCGGGCGGGCTTCGATCAGCGTCCGGATCAGGTCCGGGTTTTCGGCCCGCTCTACGAACACCGACATCTGGCCGCCGCAGGCGAGGCCCACCTCCCACGCGCGTTCATCGCTGACACCAAAATCGAGGAGTTTGGCAGGCGCGCCGCTGATAATGTCGATGGCCTCGGTAACGACCGCGCCTTCGACGCACCCCCCCGAAACCGACCCTTCGAAGCGACCGTCATCGGCAATGACGAGGACGCTTCCGGGAGGGCGGGGAGACGAGCCCCAGGTACCAACGACCGTCGCGATCGCGACGCCCTTTCCGTTGGCGAGCCAGTCGAGGGCGCGGCGGAGTGGTGCGTCCTCCGGCGCCGAGATCACGTCACTTCCGCTTCCAGGAGCCACGTCCATCCATCACATAGGTCCCGGGCCGGGCGTTGGCGATCAGCTTGCGCCCGGCAAGGATACCAACCTGGCGCGAATCGGCGCCGGTGCGTTTGGCGATGTCGGCGTACCGCGCCCGCCGCTGCTTGTTGATCTGGTCGACGAGTTTGCGGGCCGATGACGGTGCCTTGCCGCTCACCAGTCCCACGTAGCCGTCCGGTCGCTCGCCAATATAGCCCTTCCCCTTGGCATCCTCGAGCGGACCGGCCGCCGCGGGTACCGGCGAAAGTCCTGCCGCGGCTGCCAGCAAGCCGGCCCCCAAGTACCGGGACAGGGCGATCAGCGCATCTCTTCTCGTCTGCATCACTCGAACAGCTCCGAATTTTCCTCGAACAGGGTGTCGAGTTCCTTGTCGACCTTCACGCGGACCTCGTGTTCGATCCGCACATTGAGGTTGATGACGATCGGCTCCGTGGGCGTTTCGACCTTCACCGTCGGTTGGCAGGCCGGCAGTGCGATCGCAATGGCCGCGAGAGCGGACATCAACAGTCGGCATTGATTGTTCATGAGGCGTCTGGTGCTCCGCCGTTCGCTCAGGGCCGTGACTCCGACAGCCCCTCGCCGATACGCTCGGGTAGCGAGAAACCCGCCATGCCATCGCGCAGGATGGCGTCCAGTTTCCCGCTTAGGTTAAAGTTCAACTCGAACGGATAACCATCCATGAAATCAGGGTTATTCCCGGTCAAGTGCAGGGCGGCGATCCACTCTCCGCCGGCCTCTCCGTCGATGTCCACGCCGAGCACGTCGTAGTGGAAGTTCTTCAACGCTTCGAGCATCAGGCTAACCCCTTCGCCGCCCCCTTGCAACGCGGCGGGGGGCACCGGCGGGTCGTAACTCAGGACGCCGGGAGAAAGGGTTGTGAGCCGTCCGCCGGATACCGAGATGCCGCGGTCGGAAAGCGACACGGGGAGGGTGCCGTCGAGCACACCGGTGCCTGAGGTGCCATCCAATTCCGCGAAGTCGATCAGATTCTGGACGCCAACGTCCTTGATCCGGACGGTGGCGGTCTGCCGCTCGGCATCCGCGTCAAAGATCAGATCGGAGAGCGCGACACGGCCGCCGAGGATACTGAAGTCGGCGTTCACGACGTGCAGGCGGCCGGCGTCGTCCAAGCGAAACCGCAAGGCGCCATCGGTCATCGGCAAGCCGGCGACGATCCGCCGGATCACCAGCGTTTGGCCTGGTGGCGTCCTGGGTGGCCAAGGCCTGTCGACGGCCACCGATCCCGTGATGCCCTCGACGACAGCACCACCGGCGACGAACCCGATCCCGTGCAGACCGACGACCAAGTCGGAAGTGACGTCGCTGCTGGACCATGAGACGGAGCCCTTGGCGCTGACGCCGCCGCTGACATCGGTGACGCTCGATGGGAATGCGCCGCTCAGGTCGCCGGGCTGGAGCAGTCCCGGGATAAAGTCGAGACGCCCGAGCGAAACCTTGGCCATTCCGGCCGAAGTGCCGAGGTCGTGGCGTCCATTGATCGCTGCCGCAACGACGCCGTCGACGGCGCGGACATGGCCGTCGAACCGGACGAGCTCGCCTTCGAGGGTCGCGCGGCCATCGACATCGATGGTCGGGGCGATCCCGGGCCGGTTGGCGTCCAGACGCGCTGCTCGCAGGAACACGGCGGGCACGGGTCCGGAACGGACTTCCGCGTCGACACTGAACAACGACAGCGTTTCGCCCAACGCTTTGATCGTCGCGTCGTCGACGCGTACCTGCAGGGGTGCGTCGACGTCGAAGATGTTCTCGGTTCGGACGACGCGTGTCTCCGCCGCAACGACGGTGGTGGCGATTTTCCTGCCATCGACTTCGACAGCGGTCCGCACATCTTCCAACACGCGCACATCGGCAGCCGTGCCGTCGATGCCGATCTGGACCCGGCCTGCGGCATCGACCGGTCCGGGCGCCTGGGGAACTTTGACGCCAGCAAGCTGAAATCCGATGTCCGCTTGAATCAGGGGAGGCAGCTCCGCCAAGGCCTTCGGCCTTGCCGCGTCGACCCCGATCGCGACGGTTCCTTCCTCGGCCGAGAGCGTACCCGAAACGGAGATTGAATCGGCGGCGAGGATAGCCTTCGATTCCGCGGTGCGTACCCGAAGGAAAGGCAGGGGTGGGTTCTGCGCGTTCAGAGTAACGAGGCCGGTCAACTGGGCGAGATCCGGTTTCGCCGGCAGCGGTCCCTCAAAAGACACATCGAGCCGACCGCCGGGAAGCGCGATGTCGGCACGCAGCGCGAGCTTGCCGTCCGAAAACCTACCGGTGATCCGTGCCTCGCGGATATCGAGCAGGGGAACGGGCGGCGCCGTGAAGACCGCGTCGACGGTGATGGCCTCGGGTGCGTCCAGTGTTCCGCGAAACGTCGCGCGGCCAGCCACCGGGACCGCGTCCTTGCCGACAGGGGTGACTTCGCCTTTGACGTCGGCGGCGGCTTCGTAGCGCGGCCCGCCCTGATGCCGGATGTCGGCGTCGATGGACAGGTTCGAAAGGACGTGGGGCGATTCCGCGGCCAATTGGGCGCCCTCCAACACAAGGGCGTCAACCGTCCACTTGGGTCTATCGCCAGGACCGCCTGCCGCGGGAGGCGCGGTCAGGCCTTCCTCCGTGTTCATTTGAACCGAGAGGTCTTGAACGTGAAGTCTCCGGACGTGCCGGTCGAAAAGTTCGCCGACGGAGTAATCGATGCGGACGCGGCGCGCGGTCGTCCCGAACGCCGGGATTTCGAGATCGGCGATGATCGCGTGGTCGTTCTCCAGGGCGTCAATGCGCACCGCCACAGGCCCCACCGGTGTGTCGGCGAGGACTTCTCGTGCCAGACGCTCGGCGATCGGGATCCTGTAGAAGAAGACGGCAGCGACCGCGCCGCCAACGACGAGCCCGAGCACGGCGAGGACCACCGTCGCCCGTGTCCGTCCGCCGGTCGTGCCTATGGCCGTGGCCTCGTGGAGATGATTTTCCCGCTTCGAAACCGTATAGTCGGCTTTGGAGCCAGGCAAGGCCGCCCGATCGAGAGGAGACGCCGTGCCCGCCGCCGTCAAGTCCGCGTTCGACATCGCATTCTGGTTTGCCGACGTGGCGCTCGACCACAATGAATACCTTCAGCCGCAGAAGCTGCAGCGGCTGCTGTTCCTGGCTCAGGCCTATTACGCGGTGCTCAACCCGGGAAAAAAGCTGATGCCGGCGGTCTTCGTCGCCGACGAGACGGGGCCGGTGGAGCCCAATGTCTATCTGGCATTCTCGCGCGGCCGGCCCGACATCGACGTCGATATCTTTCTGCCGCCCGATGTGGAGAGCCTGCTGGACAGCATCTGGCGGCGCTTCGGGCACTACGCGACCGAGCACCTCAACCGCATGACCACCGAGACGTTGGCCTACAAGCAGGCCCGCAAACGCGGCAAGCGTGGCGAGATCCGCATCGAGGCGATGCGGCTTTCCTTCGCCCGCGCCGAGGCGACGCCGGGGGTCGAGCAGGTCGTCAAGCCCAAGGTCATGCGCACCCAGACCGGCAAGACCGTCGCGGTCAAGTCGTGGACGCCGGGGGCGGTGCGGAAGTAGAGCGCCGCGCAGCGCGGATGTTGACGGCCAGGAGGGTAGCGAACGCCGCCAGCGCAGCGCCGTGCCAGACCATGTCCAGCGGCCACAGCAGCGCCACCCCAAGGACTCCCGTTGCGATCCGGGCCGGCCAGCCGAGCGGTCCTTCGGCATGGCCTTCGATGGTCGCCGTCAGGCCGTAGATGCCGACGGTCCCGAAGGCGAAGATGGTCACCGCCGCGGTGACGTCGCCGGCCAGGAACGGGGTGTAGGCGAACAGCAACGGCACGATGTAGAGGCCCTTCGCGATCCGCCAGGAGGTGAACCCCGTGGCCATCGGCGGCGTCTTGGCGATGGCGGCGGCGGCAAAGGCGGTCAGGCACACCGGCGGGGTGACGTTGGAGTCCTGGCTCAGCCAGAAAATGATCATGTGCGCCGACAGCAACGCCGCGGTGACGGCACCGGCATTGAGCGTATTGGTGATCAGGGTGTCCTTCAGCTCCGGCGGGATCAGCCCGACCAGCGCCACCGCGTCGGCCCGCGGCATCGGCGTTCCCAGCTTGTCGGCGACGGAGGGATCGACGAGCAGGAACGCCGCCCGCGCGGCCTCAGGCACTCCGCCGGCGGCGACCAGGTCGATCAGGTCGCGCTGGACGATGAGGTCGTAGAGAGCGGGCGCCGACAACGTGCCGAGCACGATGTAGGCGGCCGTTACCGGAAGCCCCATGCCGAGGACCAGGGACGCCAAGGCGACAAGGACGATGGTGATGATCAGGCTGCCATGGGCCCAGTCGTTGACCATCAGCGAGAATGTGTTGCCGATGCCGGTGGTGCCGATGACATTGACGATCAGCCCGACGGCAACGAGGAGCACCGCAGTGCTGACCATGTTGCGGGCGCCGAGCGCCATCGCCTCGATCACCGCCTTCGGCCCCATGCGATGCTGGCGCGACAGCCATGAGGCGGCGACGACCGAGAGGATGCTGATGCCGGCGGCGTAGGTCGGCGTGAAGCCGTAGATCAGCAGGCCGATGAGAATCCCGATGGGGATCAGTGAATGCCCGCCTTCGCGCATCACTTCCCGGAGCAGCGGCGTTTCGTCGTCGGCCATGGCGGTAATGCCCAGGCGCTTGGCTTCGATCCGGACCCAGAACGCCACCGAGAGAAAGTACATCACTGCCGGCAGCGCCGAGACGGCGATGATCTCGAGATAGGGGATCTGGGTATAGCTCGACATGATGAAGGCGCCGGCACCCATGATCGGCGGCATCAACTGGCCGCCGGTGGAGGCCGATGCCTCGACGCCGGCGGCGAAGCGGGAGCCGAACCCGGCCCGCTTCATCAGCGGGATGGTGATGACCCCGGTCGACACGGTGTTGGCCACCGCCGAACCCGAAATCGAGCCCATCAGCCCCGATCCGACAACGGCGACGAGACCGGGCCCGCCGACGAACCGGCCGGCGACGCACCGTGCCAGGTTGATGATGAAATCGCCGGTGCCGGAGCGGACGAGAAAGGCGCCAAACAAGATGAACATGAACACATAGGTGCTTGAAATGCGGGCGATTGTCCCGAACATCCCGTCGGCGCCGAAGAACGTCCGGAACAGCACCGTCTCGGCGGTCAGTCCGGGGAAATGGAAGACGCCTTCGACGTATCGCCCCCACCAGGCGACGTAGCTCAGCGAGATGATGATCAGCGCGGGAATGATCCAGCCGGTGGTCCGCCGCGTGAACTCAATGGCCAGCGCAATGCCCGCAATGGAGACGATCCAATCCAGCGGCAGGAACCGCACGCCGCGGTCGAACAGGGCCTGCTCGTTGTAGATCAGATAGGCCGCCGAAAGAGCCGCCATGACGCCGAGGACGACGTCGAAAGTGAGGATCGCGCCCTGGGCACCGGGGCGTCGGGCGCGGGCGAGGGGAAACACCAGAGCGCACAGGAACCCGAACGATCCGAAATGGATCGCCGAGGTCCACAGTTCGGACAGCGTGCCGAAAGTGTTGAAGTAGACATGGAGGGCGGCAACGGCGATGCCGACCCAGAACACGATCCGGCCGACCGGGGGATTTTCCCCCCGGACGGTCGCCTCCGACTCGCCGTGTTCGGTCTCGAACCCGGTGTCAGGGTCGTTTGGGTTGTCGGCCAATCACGGGGCCTGTAGATGGCGCCGCGGTTTGGGCGGCGGCGACGTGCCGCCGCCCGCTCCGGCGGGTTCGGTCTACTTCGAGGCCATCAGATGGTCGGGAATGGTCAAGCCCATTTCCTTGTAGTACTTCGCCGCGCCCGGATGCAGCGGGAATGGCAAACCGGCGATGGCCTGCTGGAGTTCCATGGCTTTGGTGGCCTTGTGGATGCTTTGCAGGAAGCCGAGGTTTTCGTAGATGGTCTTGGTGATCTTGTAGACGGCGTCCTCGTCAACATCGGCGCGCACAGCCAGGAAATTGGGCTGGGCCATGGTGTTGATGGCCTTGCTCTGGCCCGGATAGGTGTTGGCCGGGATCACGTAGCGGGTCCAAAGCTCGCCGCCGGCAGCCTTGTTGGCCATGGCGATCTGGTCGTCTGTGAAATCCAGGACGCGCATCTTGTCGCCGAGCGCCGCGGCGGCGCGGGTGACGCCGGCGACCGGCGGCCCGGCGGGGATGTTCATGCCGTCGATGGTGCCGTTCTGGAGCGCGTCGGCGCTCGGGTTGTAGCCCATGTAAACGACGTCGAAGGTGGCGTCTGTATCGACGCCGAGGCCGGTGAGGATGGTACGGCCGGACCCCTCGGTGCCGGAATTGCGCTTGCCGATGGAGAACTTCTTGCCCTTGAGCGACATGACGTCGCCGGCGGTTCCCGAGTCGACGTAGTCGGACCGAACGATGAAGTGCTCGACGTTCTGCCACAGCATGGACACGGAACGCAGGTTCTTCTGCGGGCCGTCGGCCTGGACTTTGCCGGTGCCGGACCACGCCCAGGCGCCGTAAAGGCCTTGCAGGATGGCGAACTGCGCCTGGTTCTCGCGCAGCAGCTTGACGTTCTCGCCGGAGCCGGCCGAGGTGATCGCCGACATGGAGATCTTCTGCTTGGGCTGCAGCTTGACCTTGGTCAGGGTCGCCAGGGCGACGCCAACCGGATAGTAGGTGCCGCCGGTCGTCGCTGTCGCCAGGATGTAGGACCGCTCGTCCGCTGCCTTGGCCGGGCCGACCGCGGCCGCCGTGACCGCCGTGGCGGCGAGGGTCAGGAATGCGCGCTTGGTGATGCTCTCGAACATGCGATGGTCTCCCTTAGTGATTCTGGGCCGGGCGGCAAGGAGCCGAGAATCCGGCGCGTTTCCAAGACCATATGGGGCATTGCGGCGCTGTGGCAATAGCTTCGGGCGCTCGTTCCACGGATCTCGGTTTTGCGCTGCCGCATCAGGTTTCCGAAAGTGGCCGCTCCTTCCGCGGGTTGACGGTTGAATTTGGCGGGATCGCGCCGCGGTTTGGCCGCGTTGTTGATTTTGTGCAGGCGCGAAGATAGGGTTGACAGGAATGAGCCGGCCCGACCGACATGGCATCCTGGCTGGCGACCGGGACTCGAAGGAATGCGTCATGCCGATCAAGAGCATCGTGGTCCATCTCGCCGATGATCCGCGCCACCTCCCGCGCCGGCGGCTGGCGGTGGATCTGGCCAACCGGTTCGACGCCCACCTGAACGTCGTCTACGCCAAGGAACGGGTCGACATGCCCGCCGGAATCGTCGGGCGCGGGGCTTCGATGGCGTTTATCGCCGTTGCCGAGGAAACGGAGAGGGAGCACGCAGCCGCGACTCGCAAGGAAGTGGGGGATGTCTGTGCCGGGCTGCGGTCGTGGGAGTGGCACGAGGCGCAGGGCGAGGTGGACAAGGTGGTGGCCAAGTGGGCGCACCTGTCCGACCTGGTCATCGCCGAACAGTCGCCACAGACCCATCTCGAGGACAAGATCATTCCCCACATGGCCGACCATCTGGTCATGCTGGCCGGCGCACCGATGCTGCTGGTCCCCGACGAGTGGGCGGGCGGTTCGGTCGGCAAGCAAATCCTCGTCGCGTGGAAGAACAGCCGCGAGGCCAACGGCGCCGTGCGCAGCGCTCTTCCGTTCCTGAAGCAAGCGGACAAGGTGATGATCCTCGCCCATACGCCGGACCCCATCGCCGATCCGCCGGGGAGCGACGTGGCCAGGTACCTCGGCTATCACGGGATCGATGCGGAGATCGTCGGCGCCAGCGCCGATGGCGGCAACGATATACTCGAAGTCGCCACCACGCAGGGCTCAGATCTGATCGTCATGGGGGCGTACGCAAAGACCATGCGCCTAGGCGAGTTCATCGCCCTAGGCACGACCGGTGCCGTGATGCGGAACACGACGGTCCCCGTGCTGATGCGCCACTAAGGGCCCGCGAGCGCCAATCCGCTCAGGCGCAGCAGGTCGTCTCCGCTAGAAGAAGATCCACGCCACCACCGCGAACAGCGGCAGCAGGAAGACAATCGACCAGCCGAGGTAGCCGAAGAAGCTCGGCATCTTGATCCCCGACGATTCGGCGATCGCCTTGACCATGAAGTTGGGCGCGTTGCCGATGTAGCTGTTGGCGCCCATGAACACCGCGCCGGCCGAAACCGCGAGCAAGGTGCCGGCCAGCGGCCCCATCAGCGTCTCCGCGTCGCCGCCGGCGGCGTTGAAGAACACCAGATAGGTCGGCGCGTTGTCGAGGAAGCTCGACAGAATCCCCGTCAGCCAGAAGTACATGGCATTCACCGGCTCGCCGGTTTCGGAGGTGACCGCGCCGATGACCGCCGACAAGGCGCCGTTCTCGCCGGCCTTGAGGATGGCGATCACCGGTACGATGGTAATGAAGATCCCGGCGAACAGCTTGGCGACCTCGACGATGGGATGCCAGTTGAAGGCATTGGCCTCGCGGTGTTCGCGATCGGTGAACGTCCAGGACACCCAGGTGATCAATAGCAGCAGAACATCCCGCAGAAGGTTCTGCAGCTCGACGTCGACGTGATAGACGGTGAAGCGGATGCCCGGATTCCAGATACCGCTCATCAGAACCGCAGCAACGACGCAGCCGAGCAGGCCGACGTTGGCCCAGCCGTTGATGCCGATTTTCGTCGGTTCCGTCGGCGCCTCGTGTTTGACGCCCTCGCGGCGCACGAGGATGGTGTCGAGAACGAAGAAGATAACCAGCAGGGCGCTGGCGACGATGAGCATCGGCACGAACATGTGGACCGTCGGCCAGAAGAAGCTGACGCCCTTGAGGAAGCCGAGGAACAGCGGCGGATCGCCCAGAGGCGTCAATGAACCGCCGATGTTGCTGACCAGAAAGATGAAAAAGACGATGACATGGACCTTGTGCTTGCGCTCGGCGTTGGCGCGCATGACCGGACGGATCAGCAGCATCGACGCGCCCGTGGTCCCGGTCCAGCTGGCGATCGCCGTGCCGCCGGCGAGGAACGCCGTGTTGCTGAGCGGCGTGCCGCGGAAGCTGCCGGCGAAATGAATGCCGCCGGCGACGGTGAACAGCGCCAGCAGCAAGATGATAAACGGCAGGTATTCCAGCAGCATTAGGTGAACGATTTCGAACAGCGTCAGCTGCCAGCCGAAGAACACCATAAACGGCAGCAGCACGCCGACGCTCCAGAACGCCGAGATCTTGCCGAAGTTGTGTTCCCAGAAATGCGGCGCGACGAGCGGGAAGATCGCGATGGACAGCAGGATGCCGGCGAACGGGATTCCCCAGTACAAGCCGAATGCGCTGCCGTCCAAATGCGGCGCATGTCCTCCCGCCGCGGCAACGTAGGCCGCGGCCGGCAGCAACAGGCTTACGATCAGCGTGACCGCCCCGGCAACGAGCGTCCGTTTCATCCCGATCCCCCGATTTTCCCGCGCGGACAGCGGGTTTCCGTCCACGCTTTCGATTGTGCGCTGCACAAACTTATACCGTCATCTTGGCGCGCGGGCAAACCCCCGGCGTTCGCCGGTTTGACATCGGGCTCAGGGCAACTCGACCGCGTACGTCTCGATCGGGGTGACCTCGGCGATCATGCCCCGGTCCTTGAGGAACGCTGCCATGCGCTCGTACCGGCCGCGGTCGAGGGCGGCGGGGCGGAGCGCGAAGCGGGGAAGGGTGTCCCGCCAGGCCCGGCGATTGAGCTCGTCGTCGAGATTCGGGTGCACCTTGACGAACAGATCCCAACCGGTAGCGGGATGATTGACCAGATACTGTGCCGCCCGCTCCAGCGCGTCGACAAACCGGCGCAGACGGGAATCGGCCAGGGTGGCGCGATTGGCGACGATGATCAGCTCGTCATAAGGCGGTACGCCCTCCTCTTCCGGATAGAACGCGCGCCCCGGTTTGCCGACAATGTCCATCTGGTTGAGCTCGAAATTGCGAAACGCGCCGATCACCGCGTCGACCTGGCCCGAAATGATCGACGGCGAGAGCGAGAAGTTGACGTTGACCAGGGTCACTTCGTCGAGGCCAAGGCCGTGCTTGGCCAGCATCGCGCCCAGCAAGGTGTCTTCGAAACCGCCGACCGAGAACCCGACCTTGCGGCCCTTGAGGTCGGCGATCGAGCGCACGGGTCCGTCTTCGAGAACCACCAGCGCGTTCAGCGGTGTCGCCACCAATGTTGCGATGCGGACCAGCGGCAGGCCTTCAGCGACCTGGACATGAAGCTGCGGCTGGTAGCCAACGGCGAGATCGGCCTTGCCCGCGGCGACAAGCTTCGGCGGATCGTTGGGGTCGGCAGGAGCGATCAGCTCGACCTCCAGTCCGGCGTCGGCGAAGAAACGCTTTTCCTGGGCAACGATGAGGGTGGCGTGATCAGGATTGACGAACCAATCGAGAATAACGGTGAGTTTGTCCGCGGCGACTGCGGAAGGAACGTTCAATATCAACGCGATGAACGACAATGCCAAGAGATTGCGGAACGGTGTTCTCATCGTGTCCTCAGTCGTTGGAGGGATTGGATTCGATCTGCCAAGGCAGCGTCCGGCGCAACGAACGGTCGACGCCGACGTAAAGCGCGACCGCTAAAACGGCCAGGGTCAACAGCGCGGCGAACATGACGTCGACCTGCATGCGGGCGTTGGCGTGCAGCATGAGGTATCCGAGCCCGGCGCTAGACCCGACCCACTCGCCGACAACCGCGCCGATGGGGGCGACGGCGGTGGCGACCCGAAGGCCCGAAGCCAGAGCCGGCAGCGCGGCCGGCACGCGCACATGACGCAACATGGCCCAACGTCCGGCATCCATGGTTCGCGCCAGATCGAGCCAGCCGGGTTCCGTGCGTCTCAACCCGTCGTGAAAGGCGGCGGTGACCGGGAAGTAGATGATCAGCGTTGCCATCGCTACCTTCGATGCCATGCCGTAGCCCAGCCAGAGCACCAGCAGCGGCGCCAGCGCGAACACGGGCACCGCCTGGCTGATCACCAGCACCGGAATCAACCACCGCCGCGCCGGGTGGAAATAGGCCATCACCAGCGCGCTGACACAGCCGAGAATGGCGCCGAAACATAGGCCGAGGACGATTTCCGCCGCGGTCAAAGCGGCATGATCCAGGATCAGCCGCCATTCGGACGTCCATGCGGCAACGACGGCGGCCGGACCGGGGAGGATGTAGGGCGGCGCACCGGTAATCCACACGACGAGTTGCCATGCGGCAACCAGTCCGCCCGCGACGACAAGGGCGCGCACCAGGCGGGTCATGTCACGGCCTCGGCGAGCCGGCGCAGCAGATCGCCCTGCAGACCGAGGATTTCGGAGTCGTCGACGTTTCGCGGCGGCGCTCCCGGCGGGGCCAGGGCGCCGCCGAGGTGGGCCGGGTGGCCGGACATCACGTGGATGCGGTTGCCGAGCCGGAGCGCTTCCAGCGGATCGTGGGTGACCAGCACGACCGTGCGGCCTGCCAGCATCCGCGCGGCCAGATTCTGCAGCCGCACCCGGGTGATCGCGTCGACCGCCGAGAACGGCTCGTCCATGACCACCACGGGCCGGTCTTCCATCAGCGTCCGCGCCAGTGCCACGCGTTGACGCATGCCGCCGGAGAGCGAGTCGGGGGGAAGATGGTCCTTGCCGGCCAGTCCGACGTCGCCGAGAAGCGTCGCCGCCCGCTCCATGTCGGGACGCCCGCCCCGCAAGCGCGCGCCCAGCGCGACGTTTTCGGCGACCGTCAGCCACGGCAGCAGGAGATCGCGCTGCGCCATATAGGCTGCGCGACCGGCGAGCGGACGGCCGTCCGAGCAGGACACCGTGTCGGCGCCGCCTTCGGTGTTCTCCGTCTCCAGTCCGAGGACCAGACGCAGGAGAGCGCTCTTTCCGACGCCGCTCGGTCCCAGCACGCACGTCCACAGCCCGCCTTCAATGGCGACATCGAGACCGTCGAACAACGGACGTCCGTCATAGACTAGGCGGGCGCCGGTCACGGCGAGAGACAGGGGCTCGGATTGGAGTGGGGCGTCCATGGCCTCACGCGTCCCTACGCCGGTACTAACCGGATCAGGTTCTCGGGGTCGTCTCGCTTGCCGAGACCTCTCAGCCGGACCGCCGGCTCCCCCCGATGACGGGTTTGAGGATGTATATGTGGACTACCGCAAAGCGGCTGGCAAGGCTCGTGATGAGAGGGACGGCCGCTCAGTTCGGCGCAAGAGCGCTTTCTTTGCCGGATGCTGACAGCTTGCGAAGTGTGGGCGAACCGGTCGTCAGTGCGATGCGGTGTCCAAACCGGCCAGTTCGCGGCCTCGGCGTACCGCCGATATGAGCCGCCGGATTTCATCGGCGCCGACGTGGTCGCGCGCCATCATCAGGTTGACGATCGGATCCTCAAGCATCTCGCCGACGCTCGGTTCGCGGCTCCACGTGCCATCGGCGGCGCGCTGTCGTGATGGAACCCTCACCGGCGCCCGGCCACGGCCAACCATCGTTTCCTCCCAATCCCTCGTTCGGATCGATCGCCCGATTCGAGGATCAAATAACCCTTTGTTGTAGTCAAGTTAACATACCATGGCATTGATTCAATCCAAGGAAATCGTGGAAAAAAATAATTGTATCCGGATTTCTGGGAAAATATACGGCAAAGGGTTGAACGGGGCGGAAAATGCCCGTTTACTGGTTGTGCGGTTGGTTTCTTCGCGCCGCGCCGCCAGAGATGCGGGCGGAGGACGTCGCCCGAGGACGGAGTGAAGCTCGCGGCTATGTCTGAACTTCGGGATGACTCGATGAGCGTCGGCGTCCAAGCCATGGACGACGACCATCGCATCCTTCTCGGTCTGATCAGCGAATTGCGGCAAGCCAAGCACGATCCTCACGCCGAGGATGCCGTCGGCACCTACATCGATATGCTCGCGCAGTACGCCGACTACCATCTGATCCGCGAAGAAAACATGATGGCCGCCGTCAACTACCCGGATATCGACGACCACCGTGGCAGCCACGAGGAACTGCGTCGGCGGTGCAGCGATTTCCTGCGCCGCTACCGCGACGAAACCGGAACCGTCGATCTCGCCGAGTTGGAAGCGTTTCTGGTCGAGTGGTGGATGCGCCACATCGTCGTCGAGGATCAGACCTACAAGCCTTATGTGGCCGGGGACGCCGCGGCGGAAGAAGCGGCCAACGCCGTCCAATTTCCGGACGATTCGACCGCTTAACGAGAAACGAAGGCGACCGATCAGGCGGTCAGCGAGAAGGCCTGCCGAGCAAGGGCGTTGGCGTCGGGGATGACGACCGTCGTTTCCTCGGTGCGGCCGTAGGCGCGGGCCGCGGACTCGGTGAGTCCACCGAATGCGTTGACCTCGGCTGGATCCGTATTGCCGGTCAACGACTCCCTGCGTTCGCTCGCCGCAATCTGCTCCTCGGCCTCGATTTCCCTGAGTTCGCGCTCGGCCTCAATGATGATCTGCTTGGCCTGGGCGGCGACGGCGCGGTCCTGGGCCGAGGGTTGAGCAGGCGCCAGCGCCGCGCGAATCACCAATTCCATCTTGGCGATGGTCGCCCGGGGATTGCCCTCGGGGCTGACGTCGATCCGCACCTCACCGTTGACCGCATAGAAGCGGCCGTCGGGACCCCGCTGGAATTCGTACACTGGCGCCCCGGCTACGGGTCCACCAGCGGTGGCGTGGGCCCGCTCATGGCGGCGGACTTCGGCGTCCCGGCGTTGGAGATCGCGGACCACCTGCTGCTCTTCCGGCGTCAGTTCGAGGGGGTTAGCGGTCGTAGCGCCCTGTTCCTGGGCGGCGATGACGGACGCGCCATCAACGAGCGGGGCGGAAGACGGAGCGGGGGCGGGCGCCTGGCCCGAAGACGACGCAGCACCCCCGCGGCCTAGCGCGGCATCCTGTTCGCGCGCTGCGGCCTCGATGGCCTTGATGTCCAGCAGCGTTCCGCTGGCACCCTGCGGCGTCGTCAATGCATCCGTTGCCGAGGTTACGTCCACGTCGGCGTCCTGTCTCCCAGTTGGACAACGCCCGCGCGCGATGCGCAGACTTATCCACAGGTGAAGATATGCGAACCGCTCTCAAACGTCAATCGACGCTGCCTTTTCCCGGGCATCACCGCGGGTGCATCTCCTTGTCCAAACAGGGCTCTCGGGATATCACCTCCGAATGTTCTTCGAGGCATCGAAACTGCTGTGGCTGATCCTCGCTCCGGCGAATCTGCTGGTCCTCGCCCTTGCCGTCGGCGCGCTCCTGTTGTGGACGCGCTGGAAACGGGCCGGGCGCTTGCTGATCGCGATGACGGCGTTATTCGCGCTGTTCGCATCGACGGTGCCGGCCGGTCCGTGGATGATCGGCGAACTGGAAGAGCGCTTTCCCGTGCCGCACACCCTTCCGGAAACCGTCGACGGGATCGTCGTGCTCGGTGGAGGCGCAATCGTGCCGGCGGTATCGGCCGCGCGTGGTCGCGTGGTCGTCGGCGCCGCAGCGGAACGGGTGTTCGGCGCCGCGGAATTGGCCGCACGGTATCCTCGGGCGCGAGTCGTTATTTTCGGCCGGGTCCGGGAGCCTTCTGGTTCCCGATGAAAAGGAGGCTGACCACATCGCTCCGCTGTTCGCCAAACTGGGCGTCACTGCGGGGCGCCTGATCCTCGAAAACCGAGCCCGCAATACGTATGAAAACGCGCGGTATTCCCGCGAGGTGGCGGCACCGGCGGCCGGCGAATCATGGATTCTGGTCACGTCTGCGTTTCACATGCAGCGAGCGGTGGGATGCTTCCGCGCCGTCGGCTGGGAGGTCATTCCGTATCCGGTCGCGCACATGACCGCCGGTAGGGGCCGCACCCCGCCATTGGGTTTCAATCCGCAAGCCGGCTTGCGGTGGTTGGGATTGGCTGTTCACGAATGGCTGGGACTTGTGGCGTACAGACTGGCAGGGCGGACCGACACCCTGTTCCCGAGACCGGCGCCTTGACGATTGCCGGGCGGCAGGGGCTGTGGCACAAGGGCGAACGCCATGACCGCCGCACCTGACCGGACCTCGCCATGTTGATGATTGGCCGTGCCCTGGGGTTCCTGATCGCTATCGCCCTCGGCCTCGGGACGGCCCTCGCCGTGCCCGCCGCTGCCGACGCCCGCTTCGACGCGTGGCTGACCGACCTTCGGCGGGAAGCGACGTCGCGCGGCATCAGTAAGTCGACGCTCGACCGAGCCCTTGAAGGGATCGCGCCGATTTCTCGCGTCATCGAACTGGACCGGCACCAGCCGGAATTCACCCAAACGTTCTGGACGTACCTGGACAAGCGGGTCGCCGACACGCGGGTCGTACGGGGGCGGGACATGCTCGCACGGCACCGGACGCTGCTCGAGCGCGTCTCCGCGAAGTACGGCGTGCAGCCCCGGTTCCTGGTGGCGTTCTGGGGGCTGGAGAGCAATTTCGGCGACTACACCGGTGCGTTTCCGGTCGTCGCCGCGCTCGCGACGCTTGCCTATGACGAACGGAGAAGCGCGTTCTTTCGCGCGCAGCTCCTTGACCTCCTGGCGGTGATCGACGACGGACACATCGCCGCCGACGCCAAGGCGTCCTGGGCCGGCGCCATGGGCCAGACGCAGTTCATGCCGAGCACCTACAAGGCCTACGCTGTCGATTTCGATGGCGATGGACGACGCGACCTGTGGAACAGTCTCGCCGATATCTTCGCCTCGTCGGCCCGGTATCTCGCTGCGGCCGGGTGGCAGTCGGAGCGGACCTGGGGGCGCGAAGTCCGCCTGCCGCCGGGATTCGATCTCGAACTGACCGGGCTCGACACCCGCAAGCGGCTTGCCGAATGGCAGCGCCTGGGCGTGCGCCGCGCCGATGGGCGGGACCTGCCCAGGGTCGACATTGAAGGCTCGGTGATCCTTCCCGGCGGCTTCGCCGGAGGACCCGCGTTAATGGTTTATCAGAATTTCCGCACGACGATGGTGTGGAACAGGTCCATTCTATACGCGGTCGCCGTCGGCCACCTCGCCGATCGCCTCGTCGGAGGAGGCGCTTTCCAGGCTCCGCGCCCCGAGAAGGATACGCCCTTGTCCCGCGTCGATGTCGCCGAAATTCAGCGCCGGCTTGCCCGTCTCGGGTACGACACCAGCGGTGCCGACGGTGTTGCGGGGCCGATGACCCGCCGCGCGATCAAGCAGTTCCAGCGGGGTGCCCGCTTGCCGGCTGATGGATACCCAACGGTCGGACTTTTGGAACGGCTGCGGGGAGCGACGGTGCAATGAGCGCTCAACCGGACGCCTCCGGCTACCGACGGACAAGGTCAGGGCTATTCGCAGGGGCGGCCGCAGCTCTGCTGCTCGCCGGTTGCGCCGAGATCTCGTTCATCACCCAGACCGCCAAGACGATCGGTGTCGGCTACGATCGCCCGCGGCCAGAGGCCACCTACAAGGTCGGCAAGCCTTATCAGATCGCTGGCGTCTGGTACTACCCGGCCGTCGACTACGATTACGTCGAGACCGGTATCGCCTCGTGGTACGGGCCGAAGTTCCACGGCCGGCCCACCGCAAATGGCGAGATCTTCGATATGAACAAGCTGTCGGCGGCGCACCGAACCCTGCCGCTGCCGAGCATGGTTCGCGTCACCAATCTCGAGAACGGCCGCAGTATGAAGCTCCGCGTCAACGACCGCGGGCCGTTCGCCCATGGCCGGATCATCGATATCTCGCGCCGGGGCGCCCAGTTGCTTGGATTTCACAAGAATGGCACGGCCCGGGTACGGGTCGAGATCATCGCCGACGAAAGCCGGCGTTTGGCGGCATCCATGCGGGGCGGTCCGACGCTCGCCGCCAATGAGTCGCCAATCACCGTCGCCCGGCTTCCCAAGGCCGAGGTTACGAGCCAGGCTTTGTCGCCGCCCCCCGGCGCCGTTGCCACGACGCCGGCGCCGGTCGAATCGGCGCCGTTGGCGGTGCCCGATCGCGGAGAGCAGGTGGCGATGACCGGGTCCGGTTCCGAGTTGGTCAGGCTCGGAACGACGGGGCCGACGCGCATCTACGTCCAGGCCGGGGCGTTTTCATACTTCGACAATGCCAACCGGGTACGCGCCCGGCTCTCCAGCCTCGGTCAGGTCAAGGTCAGCTCGGTCCTCGTTGACGGCCGCGACCTGTTCCGGGTCCGCGTCGGACCGTTCGACTCGGTGGATCAGGCCGATCGTGTCCTCGAACAGCTCATCGGAGCCGGATTCCCCAGCTCCCGCATCGTCGTCGACTGATACCGCCGCGCCGGTGATCTGAACCGCCGGAGCGGTGGATGAGCCCGCGCGGCGTTTGAGCGGAACCGCCTTCGCATGAAATGGCTGGCAGGCCAATTCATTGGCGGGGTGGTGTGGTGAGGTCTACCGCTCGTCCGGCGGTCGGGGTATACAGGGGCCGTCCGGGCTTCTCCGGGTATTGCCATCCGATACGCGCTAGCGGGAGTTCCATGCACGTCCTTCGACCCCCTGCCGCCATCCTCATCCTCGCCGCCGCCTTCACCATCGCGATCGGACTGCCAGGGCCGGCGACGGCGATCGAGAGCGCCGCCCGCCAGGCTCTGCTGGTGGAGATGGCCACCGGTGCGGTGCTGTTCGAGAAGGATGCCGACGACCTGATGCATCCGGCCTCGATGAGCAAGATGATGACCGTCTACATGGTCTTCGAACGCTTGCGTGATGGCCGGCTTTCGCTCGATGACGCCCTGCCGGTCAGCGAAAACGCGTGGCGCAAGGGGGGGGCGAAAAGCGGCGGCTCGACCATGTTCCTGGACCCCGGCTCGCGGGTGAAACTGGAGGATCTCATCCATGGGATCATCGTGCAGTCGGGCAACGATGCGTGCATCGTCGTTGCCGAGGCCCTGGCGGGAAGCGAAGAGACGTTCGCCGCGGAAATGACCGACCGGGCCCGCGAGCTGGGTCTTCAGGACACGACGTTGCGCAATGCCACCGGCTGGCCGCATCCCGAGCACCTGACGACGGCGCGCGACCTCGCGATCCTGGCCCGCCGGACCATCGAGGATTTCCCCGACTTCTACCACTATTATGACGACAAGGTGTTCACCTATAACGGCATTCGCCAGACCAACCGCAATCCGCTGCTGTACCGGGACGTCGGCGCCGACGGCTTGAAAACCGGCCACACGGAGGCTTCCGGATATGGATTGACCGCCTCGGCCACGCGCGGCGACCGGCGGCTGATCCTGGTGGTCAATGGCCTCTCAAGCGTCAAGGAACGGGCGCGGGAGGCCGAACGCCTGGTGTCCTGGGGATTCCGCGAGTTCGAGAACTACGCGCTGCTCAAGGCCGGCGAGGTGGTCACCGACGCCGAGGTCTGGCTCGGCCGCGATCCCGTGGTACCGCTGGTGATCGAGAAGGACCTGACCATCACGCTGCCGCGCAAGGCACGCCGCGAGATGAAAGTCACCGTGCGGTTCGACGGCCCGGTCCCGGCGCCGATCCGCCAGGGGACGCCGTTGGCGACTCTGAGCGTCCAGGCACCGGGGCGCGATCCGGTCAAGGTTCCCCTTGTCGCCGGTGCCGATGTCGAACAGCTTGGGATCGTTGGCCGCCTGGACGCGGCCCTACGCCACATCGTCTGGGGGCAGTCCAACTGAGCGGGGTGGGCGAACTTGGCGCGCGGCAGGTTCATCACGTTTGAGGGCGGGGAGGGGGCCGGCAAGTCCACCCACGCCCGCCGGCTCGCCGACGCGCTGGCCGCCATCGACATCGATGCCCTAGTCACCCGCGAACCCGGCGGTTCGCCGGGCGCCGAGGAAGTCCGAGCGCTCCTGGTGACGGGGACCACCGGGCGCTGGTCGCCGATGACTGAGGCGTTGCTGCACTACGCCGCGCGGCGCGACCACCTCGACCGTACGGTTTTGCCGGCACTCGACGATGGGCGCTGGGTCATCAGCGATCGCTTCGCCGATTCCACCCTCGCCTATCAGGGGTACGGCCTCGGCCTCGACGGCGAGTCCATCCGGCGCCTCCACCGGCTTGTCGTCGGCGAGGTCGTCCCTGATCTCACCATCATCCTTGATCTGTCGGTCGACGTTGGGCTGCTGCGGGCCTCCGCGCGGACCGGCGCCGAGGACCGCTACGAGCGTATGGACATGGCCTTCCATCACCGGCTGCGTGACGGATTCCTCGACATCGCCCGGCGCGAACCCGAACGATGCGTCGTCGTCGACGCCGAAGGAGCCGTCGAGGATGTCGAGCGCGCGATCCGCGCCGCGGTCGCCGAACGGCTGGGCGTCCGCTTGTGACCGACACCGAAGCGGCCGTTCCGGCGCCCCGGGCCAATCCGGATCTTGTCGGCCACGAACAAGCCGAACGGGTACTATGCGACGGCTTCGACAGCGGCCGCCTGGCGCACGCCTGGCTGATCGCCGGGCCGCCGGGCATCGGCAAGGCAACCCTGGCGTTCCGCTTCGCCCGGTTCGTGCTTGCGGGCGACAAAGCGGAGTCCGGCGGTCTGTTCGGTGACGCGCTGCCAGCCGATGATGGTGGCATCCTCGACGTCGATCCCGACGATCCGGTGTTCCGCCGTGTCGCCAGCGGCGGCCATTCGGACCTGCTGACCATCGATCGGTCCGTCGATCCCAAGCGCAACCGGCTGCGCAGCGAGATCATCGTCGACGACGTGCGCCGCATCGGCCATTTCTTCGCCCATGCGCCTGCCGAAGGGGGCTGGCGGGTCGTCGTTATCGACGTCGCCGAGGAGATGAATCGCCACGCCGCCAACGCCGTCTTGAAGGTGCTTGAAGAGCCGCCGTCCAAGGCCCTGCTTTTGTTGGTCAGCCACGCGCCGGGACGGCTGCTGCCGACGATCCGCTCGCGCTGCCGCCTGCTCACCCTTTCGCGCTTGGAAACCGATGTCGTGGAGACGCTGATCGCACGCTACCGCCCCGACATTGCCGGTGGCGATCGTAGCCGTCTCGCCCGCCTCGCCGACGGCAGTATCGGGCGAGCGATCACCCTCGCGGACCACGGCGGGCTCGCGTTGCACGGCGAGCTGATGGCGTTGCTCGCGGACGTTCCCCGCACCGACATCGAAGCCCTGCACCGCTTCGCCGACCGTTTCGGCCGTGCCGGTGGCGAGAACGCTTTCTCGGTCGTCGAAGACCTGCTGCGCCGCTGGCTGCAGCGGCTGATCCGCTGCTGTGCGGGTGCGCCTCCCGCCGACGGGACCATCGAGGATGACGAGGCGGCGTTGATTGCCCGGCTGGCCCCGGCGGCCGGCCTTGATCGCTGGCTTGAGGTGTGGGAAAAGACCAGCGGTCTCCTGGGCCGCGTCGACAGCGCGAACCTCGACCGTAAGCAGGTGTTTCTCAACGTTTTCCTGGGTCTCGAGCGCGCCGTCCGCTCATGACCCCACGGCGGCGCACCGGCGCCCCCGAAGTGGACCGATCTCCCATGGCCGCGACCGACAAGCGCTACTACGTCACCACGCCCATCTACTACGTCAACGATGTGCCCCACATCGGGCACATGTACACGACGCTGGCGTGCGACGTGTTGGCGCGGTTCAAGCGCCTCGACGGCTACGACGTGCGGTTCCTCACCGGCACCGACGAGCACGGCCAGAAGGTGGAAAAGGCGGCCGACGCCGCCGGTGTCGCCCCGCAGGCGTTCACCGACCAGGTTTCGGAGAACTTCCGCGATCTGGCGCGGATCATGGACTTCACCAACGACGACTTCATCCGCACCACCGAGGACCGCCACACACGTTCCTGCCAGGCCCTGTGGTCGCGGCTCCTTGAGCGAGAAGAGATCTATCTCGGCAGCTATGCCGGCTGGTACGCGGTCCGAGACGAGGCGTTCTACACCGAAAGCGAGCTCACCGAGGGCGCGGACGGCAGCAAACTGGCACCCTCCGGGGCCCCGGTCGAGTGGGTGGAGGAGCCCAGCTACTTCTTCCGGCTGTCGGCCTGGCAGGACCGACTGCTGGCGTTCTACGAGGCCAATCCGGACTTCATCCTGCCGAAGACGCGGCGCAACGAGGTGGTGAGCTTCGTCTCGGGCGGGCTGCAGGATTTGTCGGTCTCGCGCACCACGTTCAAGTGGGGAATCCCGGTGCCGGGCGATGATGCGCACATCATGTACGTGTGGCTCGACGCGCTCACCAACTACATCACCGCAGTTGGTTACCCTGAGACGGACTCGGACTACTTTTCAACCTATTGGCCAGCCGATCTTCACATGGTGGGCAAGGACATCCTGCGGTTCCACGCGGTCTACTGGCCGGCTTTCCTGATGGCCGCCGGGATCGATCCGCCGAAGCGCGTGTTCGCCCACGGCTGGTGGACCGTCGAGGGTCAGAAGATGTCCAAGTCCCTCGGCAATGCCATCGACCCGCTGCATCTGGTCGAGACCTACGGCCTCGATCAGGTCCGCTACGCCATGCTACGCGAGGTGCCATTCGGCAACGACGGCGACTTTTCCCACGCCGCCGTCGTGCATCGGATCAATGGCGATCTCGCCAATGACTTCGGCAACTTGGCACAGCGTGTTCTGTCGATGGTTTCAAAGAATTGCGGCGCCAGTGTGCCCGAACCCGGGGATTTCACCGACGACGATACGGCGCTGCTCGCCGCCTGCCACGGGCTCGTCGCCGACGTGCGTGCGGCGATCGATGTCCAGGCCTTCCACGACGCCATCGAGACCATCTGGGCGGTCGTCCGCGCCGCCAACGCCTACGTCGACCGCCAGGCGCCGTGGGCGCTGCGCAAGACCGATCCCGAGCGCATGGCGACGGTGCTCTACGTGCTCAGCGAAGCCATCCGCCATCTCGCCATTCTCGCCCAGCCGTTCGTGCCGGGCGCCGCGGCGCGGCTCCTTGATCAGCTGGCCATCGCCGAGGACCGGCGGGCCTTCGCGCATCTGGGACCCGATCACGCGCTCAGCGCCGGTACGGTGCTGCCGAAGCCGGCGGGCGTGTTCCCGCGCATCGTCGAGGAAGAGGGTGAAGGGAAGGGCGCCGCGGGGCAGGGGGGCGGCTGATCGCGATGCTGGTCGACAGCCACTGCCACCTCGATTTTCCCCAGTTCGCCAACGACCTCGACGGTGTCGTTGACCGCGCGGGTGAGGCCGGCGTGGGCGTCATGCTGACCATCTGCACCCACGTGACGCGGTTCAATCGGGTACTGGCGCTGGCGGAACGTTTCGATAACGTCTGGTGCACGGTCGGCATCCATCCCCACGAGGCGGCCAGCGAGCCGGAGGTCACCGCTCAGCACCTGATCCGCATGGCCCAGCACCCGAAGGTGGTCGGCTTCGGCGAGAGCGGGCTCGACTACTATTACGAACACAGCCCGCGCGCGTCGCAGCAACGCAGCTTCCGCGCCCATATCGCCGCCGCCCGCGAAGCGAACCTGCCTTTGGTCGTGCACACGCGCGAGGCCGATACCGACACGGCCAAAATCCTCGGCGAAGAGCATGCCGACGGGCCCTTTACGGGCGTCCTGCATTGCTTCAGCTCGACCCGGCAACTGGCTGAAACGGCGGTCGGTTTGGGGTTCTACATCTCGTTTTCCGGGGTGGTGACGTTCAAGAAGGCCGATGAGTTGCGCGAGACGGCGTCGCTGCTGCCTTTGGAGCGGATTCTCGTCGAAACCGACGCGCCCTATCTGGCGCCGGTGCCCAAACGCGGCAAGACCAACGAGCCGGCGTTCACCGCCTATACGGCAGCCGAGGTAGCGCGGGTGCGCGGGCTCGGCATCGACGCCTTCGCAACCGCCACCACCGACAACTTCTTTCGCCTGTTTTCCAAGGCGGAGCGCCCCATGGCGGAGCGCCAATGAGGGTCACCGTGCTCGGCTCGGGGGGGTCGAGCGGCACCCCGGCGATCGACTGGGGTTGGGGCCGGTGCGACCCGGAAAACCCGAAAAACCGCCGCACGCGGCCGTCGATCCTCGTCGAAGAGGGCGAATCCCGCGTTCTCGTCGATACCTCGCCGGATTTGCGCCAGCAGTTGCTCGCCGCGGGGGTGAAAACCCTGGATGCGGTGATCTACACCCATTACCACGCCGACCATATGCACGGCATCGACGACCTCCGGGCGGTCAACCGGTCCTTGAACGCGCCACTGGACATTTACGCCGACGCCAAGACCCTGGAGGCCATCCGCGAACGCTTCGGCTACGTGTTCGAGCCCTTGGCGCCGGGCGCACGGTTCTACTACAAGCCGACGCTGACCGCGCACGAGATCGGCGACGGCGACCGCTTCTCCGTCGGCTCCATCGAGATGATCGTGTTCGAACAGGACCACGGGTTCTCGTCCACGCTGGGGTTCCGTTTCGGCGCCTTCGCCTATACGACGGATGTCGTCGAGCTGCCCGAACACGCCTTCGAGGTGCTCGCCGGCATCGATGCCTGGATCATCGGCACGCTGACCGACTACGACCACCCGACCCACTGCGACGTCGACAAGGCGCTCCGCTGGATCGAAAGGGTGGGACCCCGCCACGCCGTGCTCAGCCACCTCGGCGGCGAGCTGGACTATGCCGCGCTGGCGGCCCGCCTGCCTGCCGGCGTCGTGCCGGCCTACGACGGCCAAGTCATTGAGGTAAGGGGATGAATCGGGGCCGAGTGGGCTTCGCCTGAAACACAGGGAAAAAAGTACAATATCCTTGAAGGAAAACAACATTTATGGTTTTCCATAATATAAATTATGCGTCTTACGAATGTTCCTCCCGATGCCGCCTGGGATCGGATTTGACACCACTACCCCTCCGCCCCGATGTCCGCAGGAGACCCGCATGAGCGAAATCGCCCGCCTCCTCGAGATCATGGCGCGGCTGCGCGATCCGGAAAGCGGCTGCCCGTGGGACGTGGAGCAGACCTTCGCCACCATCGCGCCGCATACGATCGAGGAAGCCTATGAGGTTGCCGACGCCATCCAGCACGGCGACATGGAGGCGCTGAAGGACGAACTGGGCGACCTCCTCCTCCAGGTGGTGTTCCACGCCCAGATGGCGGCCGAGGCCGGCGTGTTCGATTTCGACGACGTCGCACGATCCATTAGCGACAAGCTGTGGCGCCGCCATCCCCATGTGTTCGGCGATGCGTCGGTGGACGGTTCCACCGGCCAGACCATCGCCTGGGAGGCGCAGAAAGCAGCCGAACGCAAGGCCAAGGCCGAGGCCAGCGGCGATGTGGCCAACCACGGCGCGTTGGACGGGGTGATCGCCGCCCTTCCCGCCCTCACCCGCGCTGCGAAGTTGCAGAAACGCGCCGCCCGGGTCGGATTCGACTGGCCGGACGCCGCTTCGGCGCTGGCCAAGTTCGCCGAGGAAACCGAGGAATTGGCCCGCGAAATCGACAACGGCGCCAATCCGACGCGTATTTCCGACGAGGTCGGCGACCTGCTGTTCACCTGCGTCAACGTCGCCCGCAAGCTCGACATCGACCCCGAAACGGCGCTGCGCGGCGCCAACGCCAAGTTCGAGCAGCGGTTCCGCCGCATCGAGGCCTTGCTCGCCGCCCAGGGCCGCGGGCCCGAGGACGCCCACCTCGACGAACTCGAGGCCCTCTGGCAGCGCGCGAAATCGGTTGATTGACGCCCTTGCCGCCACCGCCCGCCGGTTTATGATGGCGCCCGAGATGGCTGGGAAACTCAACAGGATCAGGCGGTTCGCGCTCGTCCTCGCGCTTGCCTGTCTTCCGGCGCTCTCCGGCTGCTACGTCCCCGTCCGCTTTGACGCCGAGATCGAGATCAGCCGCAGCGGCTATTACGACATGATCTTCGACGGCTATGTGGCCCGCGCCGCCCTCTATCGGGAGGTCCGCGACCGCAAGATCGATTCCCGCGAGGAACGCGAGAAGGCGAACGCGGTGATCGCCGATTTCAAGCGGGATTCGGCGACCCAGGAGGCCGACTATGTCCGCCAGGGCATCTTCAAGGTCCACTGGCGCAAGTCCGGCGATCTGCTGCGCACCCGCATGGTCGCCTTCTTCCGCCGTAACGAAAACCTGCTCAGCATCAAGTACGTCAAGGAAACCGGGCGGATCACCATGGCCGGCGCCACCATCAGCCCGTCCAACGCTCAGCGGATCATTGATGCCGGGCTCAACATCACCGGCCAGTTGCGGGTGATCACCGACGCGGCGGTGGCCCGCCACAACGCCGGGCGCGTGATCAACCGCGGTGCCAAGCAGGTCTACGTCTGGGATGTGAAATCAGCCCTGGACCCGCCGCCGACGCTGATCATTCCCCTGCGATAGACAACACACTGCGGCCGAGCGAATTCACGGGACATGCTTTGACACAGCGCTGCTGCGCCTGCTCGGCATGAGGTAATGTTTCAATAAGCCTAGATTCCTCACCATGAGCAGCGGCGCAGCCGCGCGTCGAAGGATGTTCCGAGGCACAGAAGCCTACCGCAGCAGCCGGATCAGCGCCGAGTTGTCCCAGCGGCCGCCGCCGCGGCCCTGAAGCTGGGCATAGAACTGCTCGATCAACGTCGTCGCCGGCAGAAGCGCGCCGTTTTGGCGGGCCTCCTCGATGACGATGGCGAGGTCCTTGCGCACCCAGTCGACGGCGAAACCGAATTCGAAGCGGTCCTCCAGCATGGTCATCGCCCGGTTGTCCATTTGCCACGACTGGGCCGCACCCTTGGAGATGACGTCGACGACCTTGGCGCCGTCGAGGCCGGCGCGGGTGGCAAAGTTCATCGCCTCGGCGAGACCCTGGAGGATGCCGACGCAGCAGATCTGGTTGACCATCTTGGTGAGCTGGCCCGCGCCCACCTCGCCCATCAGGGTGACGGCACGGGAATAGGCTTGCATGACCGGCTCGGCGGCGTTGAACACGTCCTCGTCGCCGCCGACCATGACCGTGAGCTGGCCGTTCTCGGCCCCCGCCTGGCCACCCGAAACCGGCGCATCGAGAAAGCCGACACCTTTGGCCCTGGCGATCCCGCCGAGCTCGCGGGCGACGATGGCCGACACCGTCGAATGGTCGACGAACGTGGCGCCGGTTTCCACGCCGGCGAGGACACCCGTGTCGCCCAGCGCAACGCTCCGGAGGTCGGCGTCGTTGCCGACGCAAGTGAACACCAGGGACGCTCCCCGTGCCGCCTCGGCCGGCGTCTCCGCGAGTGTCCCTCCATGCTCGGCCACCCATGCTTCAGCCTTGGTCCGGGTGCGGTTGTAGACGGTGACGGTGTGGCCCGCCTTCACCAGATGCCCGGCCATGGGATAGCCCATGTTGCCAAGGCCGATGAAGGCTGCGCGGACGGGTTCCATAGCTCGCATTCTCCTCGTCGTAGATGCCGCGCTTGGGCGCGGCTGATTTCGTCGGATTATTGCCGACGCTGCCGTGCGCCGCTAGCCGAACACGTCGTGAAGCGCGGTCCACGCCATCTCATCCGGCGCCGCGAGCAGGGTCCGCTCATCGATGCCAGGGATTGGCCGGTACGTAGCGCCATCGTTGGTCAGCCGGCTGTAACCGCCGGCCTCGGCATGAATCAGCACACCGGCGGCATGATCCCACGGCTTGAGCCGGGTGTATTGGGCGAAATCCAGCTTCCCGGCGCCGAGGTCAAGGTACTCCTGGCCGGTGCAGCCATAGCGGACAGTGCCGGCCGGCGCCGCGCCCTGTCCGGCAAGGCTTGCTTCCCGTGCCCGCTTGGCGAGCCTCGGGCCGAGAGATCCAGTCATTTGGTCGACGGCGCGCGGGGCGGCGACCTTGAGCTTCCTGGGAGATGCGTCGCGGCCGGTGTCGACCGACCAAGCCCCTTCGCCCGCCACCGCCCAGGCGGCCCGACCCGTTACCGGATCCAGGATCCATCCGGCCCGCGTCTCGCCGTCCAAGCAATAGGCGACGACGACGGCGAAGCAGGCTTCACCACGGGCAAAACTGTGCGTGCCGTCGACGGGGTCGACGAGCCATACCGGCGCCGCGCCAGCCAGCGCCTGGAACAGGTCCGGGTCGGCTTCGGCGCCCTCCTCGCCGATGACGACGCTTCCGGGTACGAGGTCACCGAGAGCGGCCACCAGCCGCTTTTCGGCCTCGATATCGGCGGTGGTCACCAGGTCGGAGGAGTGCTTCTTTTCGGCGACGTCATGGTCGGCGAGGTTGCGGAACCGCGGCATGACTTCTTCGGCCGCGACCGTCCGGACGATCCCGGTGACCGTGTCGATGTCGGGAAACATGACCTCGTTAAACTACAGTCCGCGTCCTGGCGAAAGCGAAATTCCGGGATCGGCGGGCAGGCGCCCCTTCGGATCAGGCCGCGTGAACGTCGCGGTCGGCGTGGTAGGCGGCGGCAATATCGTCGAGCATGCGGGCCGTCGCGGGGTCATATTCGGCCCGCTGGATCAGCGCGCGAACGACGACAGAAGCGAAGGCCACGGCCTCGCCCTTGCCGCGAAGACCGAAGCGTTCGGCACAGGCGGAAAGCGCTTCGTGGGTGTGGCGCCGAGCCATCACATTGAGCTGGGTCTTGACGAAGCAGTGCTTGTCGCGCCAACGCTTCTGCGCGCGGGTCATCGCCATGTCTGCTATCTACTAGTAGATAACAGGCATGGCAAGCGTGAACATCAGGGCTTAATCCGTGTGCTGTTCCCGGCGGCGGGCGAAACGGGCCGCATTGGCGGTCGAGAGACGCACGCGGAGATGGACTCCGTCGTTACCATCCTCGCGGGCCATGACCTCGCCATGGTCATAGAGCCATGCCAGGGCCGCTCCTTCGGTCGGTGCCAGGGCGATGTCGATGATCTGGGAGTCCGCGGACAGCCGCTCGTCGAGGGTCGCCAGCAGCGTGTCACAGCCCTCGCCCGTGCGCGCCGATACCGGCACCGACGGCACGTTCGCCCGTGTCGCCTGATTGAACAGCGTTTCGCGGTCCTCCGCGCCGACGAGATCGATCTTGTTCAACACCTCGATCATGCCGTTGTCGGCGGCCTCACTCAGCCCCATCTCGGCGAGTACCCGGTGTACGTCCCGCTTCTGCTCGGCGGTGTCGGGATGGGCGATGTCGCGCACATGGACGACGATGTCGGCTTCTGTCACTTCTTCGAGAGTGGCGTGGAACGCCTCGACCAGCTCGTGCGGCAGTTCGGAGATGAATCCGACGGTGTCGGACAGGATGGCCATCCGCCCCGATGGAAGGTCGAGACCCCGCATAGTCGGATCGAGGGTCGCGAAGACTTGGTCGCGAACGACCACGTCGGCCTGAGTTAACCGGTTGAAAAGCGTCGATTTCCCGGCATTGGTGTAGCCGACGAGGGCGATGACCGGATAGGGAACGCGCCGGCGGGCTTCGCGGTGCAGGCTGCGGGTGCGCTTGACCTCGGCGAGTTCGCGCCTGAGCCGGGCGATGCGGTCGCCGATGAGCCGGCGGTCGGTTTCGATCTGCGCTTCGCCGGGGCCGCCCATGAAGCCGAATCCACCGCGCTGGCGCTCGAGATGGGCCCAGCTTCGCACCAGGCGGCTGCGCTGATAGCTAAGCGCCGCCAATTCGACTTGAAGCCGACCTTCCGCGGTCCGCGCACGCTCGCCGAAGATCTCAAGGATCATCCCCGTGCGATCGATGACCTTGCAATCCCAGGCTTTTTCCAGGTTGCGCTGCTGCACCGGGCTCAATTGGGCGTCGACGAGAACCACGTCGATGGCGCCGTTTTCGGTTTCGACGCCGCGGATCAGTGCGGCCAAGCGGTCCACCGTACCGGCGCCGAACAGCGTCGCCGGGCGCGGCCGCGGGACCGGCACGGTCTCGGACTCGCGCACTTCCAGACCGATGGCTTCGGCCAACCCCACGGCTTCGGCCAGGCGTCCTTCCGCTGAGCGAAGACCTGCCGATCCCCGCGTCAGGCGCGGGCAGACGACGACGCACGTTTCGCGGGTAGCGCCCTCGCCCGCCCCTTCGCCGTTTCGGGCGTCCAAGCTATTCGGCAGCCGCGCTTTCCTTGTCGGGCTCGAATAGCTGGATCTGCACCGACGGCATCACCGTCGAGATCGCGTGCTTGTAGACGAGTTGCGTGTGGCCGTCCCGCCGGAGCAAGACCGAGAAATTACCGAACCAGGTAATGATCCCCTGCAGCTTGACGCCGTTGACCAGGAAGATCGTGACCGGGGTCTTGTTCTTGCGGATGTGATTGAGGAACACGTCCTGTACGTTCTGGGATTTTTCTGAGGACATGAGTGTCACCCCTTGTTGTTCTTATCTCGGTGGCGTCGCGTGCCGCGCGGGACGCTTCGCCCCTTCCTTGTAACCGTTTTTCGCGCCGGAGCGAAGCCCGATTGCCGGTACCCCGCGGGCGCACCCGCTCCACGCCAGCGGAGCGGATACCGCGTTTGATATAGGCACCTTACAGCGTCATCACCAGCTTGGAAAGCGCAAGGCAGCCATCGAAATGAACCGCGGGTTCGATGCCCAGGAACTCGCCTGTGGCGGGCGGCTCGGCACGGACGAGGACACCGACGCACCCGGCGTTCCGGGCGCATTCCAGGTCGACGTCGGCGTCGCCGACGAACCAGACGTCGGGACCGGGGGCGACGCCGCAGCCGTCGAGCGCCATGCCCACGGGCTCGGGTGCCGGTTTGTCGTGGGACGCGTCGAAGGCCCCGACCAAGCGGTGAAAGTACCGGTCCCAGCCGATATGGGCGGCCTCCTTTCGCAGATAGTCACCCTTCTTGTTGCTGACCACGGCAAGGGGGAAACCTGCATCCGCCAACGATTCCAGCATCTTTTCGGCACCGGGCAACGGCGTCAGCGTCTCCAGGTGGCGGTCCGTATAGCGCGCGTAAAAGACGTCGCCCGCTTCCTGCCAGCGGTCGCCAAACATCGCCGGAAAGGTGTCGCGCATGGACCCGCGGACACGCCGGCGGGTTTCGTCCATGGTCCAAAGCGGCATGCCGAAGTGGGCGAAGACGTGGTTCTGGGCGTCCAGGATGGCGGGCCAACTGTCGATCAGCGTGTTGTCCCAGTCGAACACGATCGCCCGCGGCCGGCTGAGCGCCACGGAATGCGGAGCGGCGTCGTTCACCGGTCCGTAACCGCGGAGAATGCGTCGGCTTCGTCGTCCAGGTGGCGACCGTAGAAATCCACCAAACGTGCCGTCATCGGGCCGGTCCGGCCGCTGCCGATCTTCGTTCCGTTGATGCGGACGACAGGCTTGACCATCGACGTGGTGCTGGTCAGGAAAGCCTCCGAAGCCTTCGTGACTTCCGCAACCTTGAAGGGCCGCTCGACGATCTTGATGCCCTGCTCCGCGGCCAACGCCAGCACCGCGCGCCGGGTGATGCCGTTGAGGATGGCGTGATCCGGCTGGCGGGTGATCAGCTCGCCCTTGCGGGTGACGATCCAGGCATTGGAGGCCGTTCCCTCGATAATGGCACCCGAGTCGTCGACCATCCACGCATCGAATGCGCCCGCTTCGATCGCGCCCTGCTTGCCAAGCACGTTGGCCAGCAAAGACACCGACTTGATGTCGCAGCGCTTCCAGCGGGTGTCGGGAACGGTGATCACCGCCACACCTCGCCGAGCCGCCTTCGGATCGAAGGTTGGCATCGCCCGCGCCGTCATCACCAGCACCGGCCTGGCACGTGCGGGAAAGCCGTGGGCGCGCGGTGCCACACCTCGCGTAACCTGAAGGTAGACCGCACCGGCGGAGGTGATGCGGTTTCGCCGCAGCATTTCGGCCAGGACCGCGCGCATTGCCCGCCGGCCCATGGGCGCGGCGATCCGCAGTTCACCAAGCGACCGGTCGAGACGATCGAGGTGTGGCTCGGCATCGAACAGCCGGCCGCGATGAACACCGATCACCTCGTACACGCCGTCGGCGAACTGGTAACCGCGGTCCTCGACGTGTACCGCGGCCTCCGCATGGCGCACGTATCGGCCGTCGACATAGGCAATGCGGCTCATTTCTCGTCTCCGCGATCAGAAGTATTCCAGACGAACGGCGAACATCTTTTCGACCTTGCGGATGGCCTCGGAGGCGGCGAACAGAACCACGCGGTCGTTGGCCTGGACGATGGTGCTGCCGCGCGGGGTGATCACCTCCTGTCCGTTGCGAACGATGGCACCGACCATGGCGCCGGCTGGCAATTTGACCTCTCGCAACGGCTTGCCGACGAGGCTCGATGTTTCCAGGGCTTCGGCTTCGATCAATTCGCCAAATCCTTCGCGCAGGGTATGCACAGAATGGATGCGCCCACGGCGGACGTGCTGGAGGATGGTCGAGACTGTGATGTTGCGCGGGCTGACGATGACGTCGATGCCGAGGGTCTTGATCAGCGGCTCGTAGGTCGCCTTGTTGAGAAGCGTGATCGCCCGCTTGGCGCCGTGCTGTTTGGCCAGCAGTGAGGCCAGCACGTTGGCCTCGTCGTCGTCGGTCAGCGCGACCACGGTGTCGGTCGCGGCGACGTTGGCTTCTTCCAGGATCTCGGGATCGAGGACATCGCCATGCAGGACCACGGTGCGTCCCAGCATGCTGGCGACGACGGCGGCCCGCTCCGGACCGGCTTCGATGATTTTCGCGTTGACCCAGGGATACTCGCGCTCGATCTCCTGGGCCAACAACAACGCTATGTTGCCGCCACCGCAAATGATGAGACGCCGTGCCTCGGGTTCCTCGTGGCCGAATGCCGCCATGGCTCGCGGCAACTGCTCGGTATCGACGACGAAGTAGACGTCGTCGCCAACCTCCATCTGGTCATCGCCATGAAGCTTGATCTGATCGTCCCCGCGCAGCAGCGCGACGATGACGAGGTTGAGGTCAGGGAACAATTGGGCCAGCTGCTTCAACGGCGTGTTGATCAGCGGGCAGTCGGCTTCGGCGCGCACACCCAGCAGGCGGACCTTGTCGTCGACCAAGGGGATCATTTCAAAAGCGCCGGGCACCCTCAGACGGCGGGTCACCGCGCGGGCGACTTCCAATTCCGGCGAGATGATCACGTCGATCGGCATGTGCTCACGCGAGAACAGATGCGCCCAGACCGGGTCGAGATAACTCTGGTGACGCACTCGGGCGATCTTGATCGGCACGTCGAACAGCGAATGGGCCACCTGACAGGCGATCATGTTGATCTCGTCCATCTGGGTGACGGCGATGATCATGTCGGCGTCGGCTCCGCCAGCCTTTTCAAGCACGTCAGGTCGCGAGGCATGGCCAACCAAACCCTGGGCATCGAGGTTGTCGTTGACCCGGCGGATCAGTTCGGCCGATTGGTCGATAACCGTCACGTCGTTGTTTTCAAGGGCGAGGTGGCGGGCGATGTTGAAGCCGACCTGGCCGGCGCCGCAGATGATGATGTTCAAACCGGAGGCTCCGTGTTCCCGGCCGCGGCACCGCGGCTTAAGGCGGTATCAGTTCCCCGTCTGACGCGTGCGTTCGTCGGTCTGGATGCCGAGCGACTTCAGCTTGCGGTGAAGGGCCGACCGCTCCATACCAACGAAAGCGGCGGTGCGCGAGATGTTACCGCCGAACCGCGTCACCTGGGCGAGAAGATATTCGCGCTCGAATATCTCGCGGGCGTCGCGCAGCGGCAATCCCATGATCTCGCTACTTGTATCGGGCTGGCGGGCGGCGGCGAAATTGGCGTCGAACTCGGGCGGCAACATGGCGGCTCGGATTGGGTCATCGGGACCGCCGGGCGCCATGATCAACAACCGTTCGATGACATTGCGGAGTTCGCGGACGTTTCCCGGCCAGTCATAGGCCTGCAGTGCCGCCATAGCGTTCTCGCTGATCGTGCGCGGGCGCTGTCCGGCCGCATCAGCGGCGCGTTCCATGAAATAGTCGACCAGCAGCGGGATGTCGCCGGCGCGCTCTCGCAGGGACGGCACTAGAATGGGAACGACGCTCAGTCTGTAGAAAAGGTCCTCGCGGAACCTGCCGGCGCGGATTTCCTCGGCCAGATCCTTGGTCGTCGCGGCGATGACCCGGACGTCCACTTCGACGCGGGTGTTGCCGCCGACCCGCTCGAACACCTGTTCCTGGAGCACGCGGACGATCTTGCCCTGGGTTTCCAACGGCATGTCGGCGACCTCGTCGAGCAGGAGCGTGCCGTTGTGGGCCTCCTCCAGGGTACCGACCTTCCGGGGCGAGTCCTCGCCGTCGACGGCGCCTTCGACACCGAAAAGGGCAACCTCCATGCGGTCCGGCGTGATCGACGCGCAGTTCAGCACCTCGAATGGACCCTGGTTGCGCCGCGACCGATCGTGGAGAAGCCGCGCCACGACCTCCTTGCCAGACCCCGCCGGGCCGGAAATAAGAACGCGGCTGTTGGCCGGAGCGACGCGCTCGACGGCCTGGCGCACCTGGTTCATCGCCGTGGAACGCCCGATGAGTTCGTGGGTCGTGCCGGCGCGGAGGCGAAGCTCTTCGTTCTCGCGCCGAAGCCGGGACGTTTCGATGGCGCGCTGAATGATTAGCAGCAGGCGATCGGCCTTGAACGGCTTCTCGATGAAATCGTAGGCGCCGAGCTTGATGGCCTGGACCGCGGTCTCGATGGTGCCGTGGCCGCTCATGATCACCACCGGGATGCTCGGATGGCTGCCACGCAGTTTCTCGAGGATTCCGATGCCGTCCAACCGGCTTCCCTGAAGCCAGATATCGAGCAAGACGAGGCTAGGGCGCCGCACCTCGACGGCATGGAGCGCGCCGTCGCTGTCGCCGGCCTCACGCGACTGTAGTCCCTCGTCCTCGAGGATCCCGGCAACGAGGCCACGGATATCGGCCTCGTCATCGACGATCAGGATGTCCTCGCTCATGGTCCGGACGTTGCTAGCCATTGGCCCGGAGTTCCGTCGCCACCGTCATCGCTTCGTCAACCGCCGACACCGGCTCTTCCTCGCCCGACACTGGTTCGGGTTCCCGGTCCGCCGGAGGCGTGACATGGAACACCAGCGAGACCCGCGCCCCGCCGCCGTCGGCGTCATCGAGTATCAGATCGCCGTTATGGTCTTCCATGATTTTTTTCACGATGGCCAGGCCGAGCCCGGTGCCTTTCGCCCGGTTGGTGACATAGGGCTCGGTCAGACGATCGCGGTTCTCGGCGGGAAGACCCAGACCGTTGTCCTCGACGACGATGTCGATGCGTCGGCCGCCATCGTCGACGGATTCGGGGTTTACGGTAATGGCGACGCGCCCCGGCGTCCCCTGTCCATCCTGGTTTTCGAGGCGCGCGACAACGGATTCCGCTGCGTTTTTGAGGACATTCGTCAAGGCGTGGGGAATTTGCCGGCCGTCGCACACGAGCCGCAGGTCGCCATCGGGGATTTGAACGTCAAACTCGATTCCGGGACTTCGGCTTCGCTCCAGAAACACCGCCTGGCGTACCAGCTCCGGAAGGCCTTCGGGCTTCAGATCAGGCCGCGGCATCCGCGCGAACGACGAGAACTCGTCAACCATCCGGCCGATGTCCCCGACCTGGCGGATGATCGTTTCGGTGCACGATTCGAAGGTCTCGCGGTCCGTCTCGATCTCGCGCGTGTACTTGCGCCGCAGGCGCTCCGCCGAGAGTTGGATCGGGGTCAGCGGGTTCTTGATCTCATGGGCGATCCGGCGGGCAACATCGGCCCAGGCCGCCTTGCGTTGGGCCGAAACCAGAGCGGTGACGTCATCGAAGGTAACGACATATCCGATCACCTCGTCACTGAGGCGTTCGGCGGCGATACGAACGATCAGGCTGCGCGGCCGGCCGCCCCGGAGGAGCTTGATCTCGGCCTGGGCCTGGCGGTCGGGCCGACCGAGGGCCTCTTGGACGAGGTCCGCCATTTCCGGCACGGTCGCCGCCAGCGGCATCCCTGCCGCCGCCTCCAAGTCGGTGTCCAGGAGTTCCGAGGCCGACCGATTTGGGAGGTTGATCCGTCCGGTGGAATCGAGACCGATGACCCCGGCCGAGACGCCGCTGAGCACCGTCTCGGTAAACCGACGGCGCTCGTCGAGTTCGCGGTTGGCGTCGACGAGACCCTGCTGCTGACCCTGGATCTGGCTGGTCATGCGGTTGAATGCACGGCTCAGCGTGCCGATTTCGCCCATCGACGCGCCGCCCGCCTCGACTCGCACGCTGAGGTCGCCCTCGCGGACCTGTTCGGCGGCGGTGATCAAGTCACTGATAGGCTCGGTGATCTGGGTCGCCAGGTTCATGCCGATCCACACCGCCGCCAGCAGCAACAGCAACGCCACCACGACGAAGATAACCACGAAGGTAATGAAGATGCCGCCGCGGCGTTCCTCCAACCGCTGGTACTGGGCAACGGCGCTGGCGGTCCGCTCGATGTGTTCGAGGACGTTGGCTTCGACGAACCGTCCGATCAGCAGGTAGGCATCGACGAAGCGGTTGAGCTTGACCACGGCGCGGACCCGGTTCTCGTTTTCGGTGGTCAGCACCGCGATCTGGCCCTGCCGGGCCTGCGCGATCGCGTCGCGGGGCGCGAGATCGAACTCCAACGCCAGACTCAACGGCGAGCGTGCGAGCACGCGCCCGGAGCCATCAACGACCAGGGCTTCCGACAGCGATCGCAGTTGCGACTGAACGGTCAGACGGTGGCTGAACAACCCGCGGTCCCGCATCAACGCCGGCGCTTCACGGTTGAGATCGTTGGCTATGGCGAACGCGTCGGCCCGGATGCTTTGGCGGTGCTCGTGCAGGTACGCACTGGCCACGGCGTTCGAGGCCTCGACCGCGGTGCGCACGCGCTCACTGAACCACACCTGGACGCCGAAGTTGAGGAACAGCGCCGAGAACACGGCGACCAGAATGGCCGGCGTGACGGCGACGAGGCTGAACATCAGCACCAGCCGTGAATGCAATCCGGCGCCAGCGCGCCCGCGCCGCTGTTCGGACCACAGTTTCACGACCTGACGCGCGATCACCGCGCCGAGCAACAAGAGCAGGACGCCGTCCACGTAGAGCAGAAACAGGATCGTGTCGCGGTCGGGGGCGACCGACGACGCACCGGTCCAGGCGACGACGGTGGCGATGCACGAGGCCACCGCTGCGAGCACCAGGGCGAGAGCCAGCTTGCGGCTCAGCTTCGTGCGCCGCGCCCACAGCCGGAAGCGGACGATGGGATGGCTGGCCGTCGCGCTCACCGGGCTCCCCCGCGAACGACCGGAATATCCAGCTCCCGGATCTTCTTGCGCAGCGTGTTGCGGTTGACCCCGAGGACCTGGGCGGCGCGGATCTGATTGCCGTTGGTGGCATCGAGGGTCAGCGAAATCAGCGGCCGCTCGACCTCGCGCATGACCCGGTCGAACAGGCCCGCCGCGGGCAATCCGGTCCCATGCGCGTGGAAGTAGGTCTTCAGATGGCGTTCGACCGATTGCCCGAGTCCGTCACCTTCCGCATCGCCACTGCTCGGCGCGGCGTCGGCCAGTTCGGCCTCGATGACATCAATGCCGATGACCTCTTCCGAGTAGAGCGCCGCGAGCCTGCGCACCAGGTTCTCCAGTTCCCGCACGTTTCCTGACCAACGATGCGTTTTCAGCCGGTCCATGGCCGCCGGGTCGATGGTCTTCGTCGGCAGGCCCTCGGCGACGGCCCGGGCCATGAAATGGCGCACCAGTTCCGGAATGTCGGCGGCGCGTTCGCGGAGCGGCGGCAAGCGGATGGGAACGACGTTAAGGCGGAAATAGAGGTCCTCGCGAAACAACCCCTGGCGGATCGACTGGCGGAGGTCGCGATGCGTGGCGGCGATGATGCGGACGTTGGCGCGGATCGGCGTGCGGCCGCCGACCGTCGTGTACTCGCCCTCCTGGAGGACCCTGAGAAGCCGCGTCTGGGCTTCGGGCGGCATATCGCCGATCTCGTCGAGGAACAAGGTGCCGCCTTCGGCCTGCTCGAAGCGGCCGGTGTTGCGCTGCGTGGCGCCGGTGAACGCGCCTTTCTCGTGGCCGAACAGCTCGCTTTCGATCAGCTCGCGGGGAATCGCCGCCATGTTGATGGCGACGAACGACCCGGCACGGCGCTTGCCGTAGTCGTGCAGGGCCCGGGCGACGAGTTCCTTGCCGGTTCCCGATTCGCCGGTGATCAGCACGGTGAGATCGGTGCCCATGAGCCGCGCCAGGGTCCGATAGATCTCCTGCATCGCCGGCGAGCGCCCGATCAGCGGCAGTGCGTCTTCGGCTGGTTCGTCGTCGGATTCACCGTCACCCGAAGGCGCCGTCGGTGTCTCCAGCGCTCTGCGAACGACCGTCACCAACTCATTGAGGTCGAAAGGCTTCGGCAGGTATTCGAAGGCGCCCCGTTCGGTCGCCTTGACGGCGGTCAGCAGCGTGCTCTGCGCACTCATCGCGACAACGCGGAGTTCGGGCCGGATCTTGCGGATGCGCGGGATGAGATCCAGGCCGTTGGCGTCGGGCATGACCACGTCGGTCACCACCACGTCGCCCTCGCCGTCACTGATCCACCGCCACAGCGTCGCCGCGTTGCTGGTCACGCGGACGCCGAAACCAGCCCGTTCGAGGGCATGGGCGACGACCGTCCGTATGGCGTCGTCGTCGTCGGCGACCAGCACGGTGGCGGCGGTCGTCATCCCCTACTCGGCTTCGGTGACCATCGGCAGCATGACCCGGAACTCGGTCCGCTTCGGCTGGCTGTCGAACTCGATGACGCCACCGTGGTCGCCGATGATCTTGGCCACGAGCGCGAGACCCAGGCCGCGGCCCGATGGCTTGGCTGTGACGAAAGGATCGAAGAGATGGGCGCGGATGCCCTCGGGGATGCCGGGTCCGTTGTCCTGGATGCTGACCATCAACGGCAGATGGATGCGCGAATCCGTTCCCGGCACGGCGAAACGCACGCCATGGCGATAGGCCGTTGAGACGGCGGTCTCGCCGCCGTCCTCGGGTGCCGCTTCCGCCGCGTTCTTCAACAGGTTGAGGAACACCTGCACCAGCTGATCGCGGTCGCCGAGCACCGACGGCAAAGAAGGATCGTAGCGTTCGACGAACCGCGCGTGTCGTCCGAAGCTGTTCTGCGCCAGCGTCCGCACGCGGTTCAGCACCTCGTGGATGTTGACCGCTTCGCGCTGCAGCGGTGCGCTGACCGAAAACACCTCCATCCGATCGACCAGGGCGCAGACGCGATCGGCCTCGTCGCGGATCAACGCGGTCAGCGGTCGGTCGGCATCGGCGACGCTTTGCTCCAGCAGCTGCGCCGCGCCGCGAATTCCGGCCAACGGGTTCTTGACCTCATGGGCCAGCATCGCGCCCATGGCGCTGACGGACCGCGCGGCGCCGCGGTGAGTGAGTTGGCGGTCGATCTTCGCGGCGATGGAACGCTCCAGGATGGAGACCGCGACGGCGCCAGGAACTTCGGTCAACGGAGTCGCTTGAATATTGACCAGATGATGGCCAATCCGCGGGCTGGTCAGGGTGACATGGTTTTCCGCAAGCGGGTGGCCGCCGGCGCGGGCCTGGTCGATCAGCGCGAACAGCGGGCTGTCCGCGGGAACCATGTCGTCGAGGCGCTGGCCCAGAAGCACCAGGGCGCTGCCGCGCAGGAACTGCTCGGCGGCGTTGTTGAGGCGCAGGATGCAGAGATTCTGGTCGACGACAATGACCGCGGCCGACAACGCGTTGAGCACGACCTCGGCATCGACTTCGACCGGCCGCGACACTCGGCGGATCTTGAAAACGCTGCTGTCCAAGTTCGCCACCTTGAGGCCTAGGCGGCCATCCGCTCGATGAGCGGCCGGTAGAAATTGGCGATTGCGGCCTTGACCGCTTCGGGATCGGTCATGCGCATGACCGTCGAGCGGAACTCGGCCGACCCGGGCATCCCCTTCGAGTACCACCCGACGTGCTTGCGCGCCGCCCGCATCCCGGCATTGGCACCGTAGTGCTCGAGCATGACGTCGTAGTGCTCCAAGACGGTCGCCAACTGCTCAGCGAGCGGCGGATCGGGCAGCCGACAACCGGTGTCGAGAAAATGGCGGATCTGGTTGGGCAGCCATGGCCGGCCGTAGGCGGCCCGCCCGACCATCACTCCATCGGCCCCGGAACGATTCAGCATCTCCCGGGCGTCCTCGCCCGAGGCAACATCCCCATTGCCGATCACCGGGATCGAAACCGCGCCCTTGACCTCGGCAATGAACGCCCAATCGGCGCGGCCATTGAAGAACTGGTTGCGGGTGCGCCCGTGGACGGTGACGGCCTTGACGCCACAGTCCTCGGCAATGCGTGCCAGCTGCGGGGCATTGCGCGAGGTCTCGTCCCACCCGGTACGCATCTTCAGCGTCACCGGCAGATCGACGGCGTCGACGACGGCGGACAGGATGCGCCCGGCCAAAGCCTCGTCGCGCATGAGCGCCGAGCCGGCGTCGCCGCGGACCACCTTCTTCACCGGACATCCCATGTTGATGTCGATGATCCGCGCGCCGCGGTCGCGGTTGAGCCGCGCCGCCTCGGCCATGACTTCGGGTTCGCAGCCGGCGAGCTGCACGGCCATCGGTTCTTCGTCGGCGCAGTTGGTCGCCATCCGCAACGTCTTTCGGGCCGCCCGGATCATCGCCTTGCTGGCGATCATTTCCGAGACGACGAGCCCGACGCCGAAGCGCTTGACCAGCCGCCGGAACGGCATGTCCGTGACGCCCGACATGGGCGCCAGGATCACCCGCGAGTCGAGGGTGACCTCGCCGATCTGAAGCGTCATCCGTCAGAAACTCCTACGGGTTGCCCATTCCATTGGCAACGGCGCGTGTATTCTAGATATTGCCCTTCCCTTGGGCAATCTTGACCCGCAAAAAACGCGGATCAGGTCATCAGAACGTCGGTAACGAACTTGACCCCCGGATACCCCAGCGTCATCAGCAGGTAGGCAAGCAGCACGACCCGGGCGGCCTGGCGTCCGCGGATACCGCTCGCGTAGTGGGCGAACAGCAGTCCGCCAATGACGGCGAAGGCAGCCACCGTCAGCACGGTCTTGTGGTCCAATGACATCAGCGTGCCGTCGGCGCCGTATTGCAGCGCCATGCCCGTCGCCAAGCCGATCGCCAGGATAATCTCGCCGACGATCAGCAGCCGTACGACCAAGGATTCACAGTCTGCCACCGACGGCAGCACTCGGGTCAACGCCGTCGGCCGCTTGCGTTTCAGCGCTCGTTCTTGAAGGAACGCGGCCAGCGCGGCGACGGCGGCAATGGTCAGCACCGCGTACGTGGCAACGGACACGGCAATGTGGATGCCGATCCAGCCGCTTCCCTCTGAGATCTCGCCCAACGGCCGGCCCGGCGCCCGCAGCCACACCGTCGCGATGATGCCAAGTAGCAGCATGTACGGGGCCATCAGCGGCATAAGGCGCCAGCCCTGGCGGGTCGTCACGGCGGTCACGGCGTAGATCGCCATTGTCGTGGCGACCGTTGCCCAAAGCGCATTTGCGAGTTCCGTGCGCCAAGCACCCGAGGCGTTGGCCACTACCCAAGCCACGGGCCCCGCGACGGCCACCGCGAGGACGGCCCAGAATACAGTGTCGCGGGCCGGCGACCGGCGCATCGTCTGCAAAGACGCCGGCACCAGCGAAGCGAGCGCCGATACGCTGAAGAGCACGCTTTCCATAGTCCCGATCATTCGGCTGGCCGGGCATACCAATCCTGGCGGCAGGCACAATCGCGCCGGACGTTCCTCTTGGCAAGTCCCGTTGCTCTCTCTAGCCTCTCGATCGCCGCGCCGTGACGCGGATGGAAAGGGTGTCAAATGGCGGATTGCGTGGCACTGGTGGTGGCGGCTGGCCGAGGACAGCGGTTCGGCGGGACGCTGCCGAAACAGTACCAGAATCTTGGAGGTAAGCCCCTTCTGCGCCGGGCGCTCGATGCCTTCGCCGACCATCCACGGGTCGATGCCATCCGCGCCGTCATCCATCGGGATGACCGCGACCTCTACGATGCCGCGGTGAGCGGGCTTGATCTCCTCGATCCGGTGCCGGGCGGGGCCAGCCGACAGGATTCGGCTCGCGCCGGCTTGGAAAGCCTTGAAGAGATCGCGCCGCGGTTGGTGCTGATCCACGATGCGGCGCGGCCGTTCGTCGAGCCGGGGCTGGTGTCGCGCGTTGTCGACGCCCTCGACACCACACCGGCGGCGATCCCGGCCGTCGCCGTGCACGATACCTTGAAACGGGGCGACGGAGCCGTGGCCCCACGGATCACCGCGACCGTCGATCGCCGCGACCTTTGGCGGGCGCAGACGCCGCAGGGATTTCGCTATCCCGACATCCTTGCCGCGCACCGGCGGTTCGCCGGCAATGATCTGACGGACGACGCGGCCGTCGCCGAGCACGCCGGGCTCGGCGTGGCCCTGGTGGACGGCGACGAGGACAACGTCAAGGTCACGACACCCGAGGATTTCCGCCGCGCCAACCGCTTTTTCGCCGGCACGATGATCACGCGGGTTGGCACCGGTTTCGACGTCCACCGGTTCGGGCCGGGCGATCACATCATGCTGGGCGGTGTGGCAATTCCCCACGATGCGAGCCTCGAAGGCCATTCGGACGCCGATGTCGCCCTGCACGCCCTCACCGATGCCATCCTCGGGGCCGTCGCGGCCGGCGATATCGGAAGCCATTTCCCGCCCAGCGATCCGCAATGGCGAGGGGCACCGTCAGCGACGTTTCTCGCCCACGCGGCGGATATGGTCGCCGAGGCTAGAGGCCGCATCGTCGGCGTCGACGTGACGATCATCTGCGAGCGGCCGCGCATCGGACCGCATCGCACGGCCATGACTGAATGCATCGCCACCCTGCTCGGCGTCCCCGCCGACCGGGTCAGCATCAAGGGCACGGCGACCGAACGGCTCGGCTTCACCGGGCGCGGCGAAGGCATCGCCGCTCAAGCGATCGCGACCGTACAAATGCCTTTAGATTAAGGCACTATCTTGTCTCGTTGACAATCCAGTCGAGGAAATCCGGATTGCCGGCGGCAATCGGTATTGCCACCACGCAGGGGCAGTCGTAGGAGTGGAGTTCCTTCACCCGTTGGGTCAGCCGGTCGACGAGATGATCCTGCGTTTTCAGGATCAGCGAGACTTCGCCGTCCTCCTGGACGGCGCCCTCCCACCAGTAGAACGAGGTGATGTCGCCGAGCACGTTGGCGCAGGCCGCGAGCCGCTCGTCGACCATGGCTCTCCCGATGGCCGATGCTTCGACGCGGCTCGAGGTGGTGATGTAGACGAGCATCTGCGTCACGGTGAGGTCCTCCTGGTTCCGGCCCGATCAGCGGCGATCCCCGCCCTTGGCCCGTCCTCGAAGTTACAGTAGCATCGAAACACCGTCACCGTCCGACGAAGGGGGAGCGTCCGGTGGGTAAATCCGGGAACGTCAAGGGCGCCGGCGGGGCCTCTAGTCCGACCGCTCAACAGCGGCACTGGTTGTCGCGTGGTCTGGACCAACCCGGCGGCAAACTGCCCTTGTTCGACGAACGCGGCCAGAAGGTCAGCGACCGCACCGTGCGCAGTTGCATCGAGCACGGTTGGGCGGAGCCCTGGTTCGACAATCCAATCAAGCCCGATTGGCTGGTGTGCAAGCTGACCGATGCCGGGCGCGCCGCTGTGAACGGTCGAAAAGCTCGGCGGTGAGCGCCGCCGGACGCCGATTGCGTTTCAGGAACGACACGCAATTGCATTCTGCAAACTGTTTTGCAATGGCCACCGGATACGGTGCGGCGATGCGCGCACGCGCGCAGCGCCGTCCCGCCCTTTTCCGAAGGACTGCCGGTTCGGATTCCATGACGGGAAAGAAAAAAGAGGCCCAGCGTTTCCGCGGACCTCAAACGAGTCTTGGCCTTGGGGAGCAACCCGGTGGCCCGGCGACTTGCTTTGGGGGGGGGAGGATGAGGGCGCGCCGGGCCACCGAAGCTACCAACCGTTAGACTGCAAACGGTATGCCAACTCTTCGAAGCGGACGACGGTTCGGGCCAGAAGTGTCGTTGTCGCTGTCCTCCTCTGCTCCTCCATCGGGCTGTCGCCGCCGCAAGCGGCGGCGGAAGACTGGGGCGAAGAAGCCCGTCGGGAGATGGTCGAGACCATCCGTGCGATCGCAACCGAAGTCGGCCCCATCGGCGGCCGATCGGTTATCTCGGAGACGGTTCTCGAGGCCATGGCCGCAGTTCCGCGCCACCGCTTCGTCCCCGATGAAATCGAACGGATGGCCTACCAGGACAGGCCATTGCCGATCGGATACGGACAGACCATCTCCCAGCCCTACTTCGTCGCGTTGATGACCGACATCCTCAACCTCCAGGGCGACGAAACAGTTCTCGAAGTGGGCACCGGTTCCGGCTACCAGGCCGCCGTCTGCGGGCGGCTGGCGGCGCGCACCTACACCATGGAGATCGTGCCCGAACTGGCCACGCGGTCCGCCAACACGCTGACCGAGTTGGGATTCCACACGGTCGTCGTCCGCCAAGGCGACGGCTATTACGGTTGGCCGGAACACGCGCCATTCGATGCGATCATCGTTACCGCCGCCGCGAGCCATGTGCCGCCGCCGCTGATCGATCAATTGAAACCGGGAGGACGCATGGTCTCCCGGTCGGCGGGCCTTTCCTTGTTCAGCAGCTGTTGCGCATCGACAAGGCGGCCGACGGCACCATCAGCACCCGACAACTGTTGCCGGTCCGCTTCGTACCGCTGACCGGCGGCCACTGACGACAGCGCGTGGCCCCGATGCGGCCCCGGCGGCATACCGATTCGAGAACCGGTACCGGTGACCAAGAATTCCCGCCAGCCGTTCTTGTGGCGGTCGCGCTGACGTCTGCCGCGGCGTTGGCGTTCGAGGTCCTGCTCATCCGTGTCTTCTCGATCACCCAGTGGCACCACTTCGCGCACATGGTCATCAGTCTCGCATTGCTTGGCTACGGCGCCAGCGGGACGGCGCTGGTATTTGTGCGGGAGTGGCTGACAGCCCGCTTCGACGTGTCGTTCCCCGCCCTGGCCGCGGCGTTCGGCTTGGCGGTTCCCCTGAGCATGTGGGCTACCGGCGTTATTCCGCTCAACATGCCGGAGCTTCCGTGGGACCGCGCACAATCGGTCTACCTCGTTGCGGTCTATGTGATTCTGGCGGTTCCCTTTTTCTTCGCCGGCATGGCCATCGGCCTAGCCGTGAGTCACGCAGGCGAAGGCGTCGGCCGTGTCTATCGGAGCGACCTGGTTGGGGCCGGTGTTGGCGCCGCGGCCGTCGTCGCGGCGCTGTTCTTTGCCCCGGTCGAGGTTTGTATCAAAGCCATCGCCGTGCTGGCTTTCGCCGCCGCTGGGCTCGCGGTGTGGCGTGGTACCGCGCGACGGACGGTTCCCTTGGCGGTACTCACCTTGGCGTCGGTGGTCGTCATCGGCCTTCCCGAGTCCCTGGTGGAACCGCGGCCGTCTCCCTACAAAGGCCTTGCCCGGGCCCTCACCGTGCCGGACGCCGAGATCGTCGCCGAGCGCTCCAGCCCCCTCGGCCTCCTTACCGTCGTGCGCAGCCCGACCATTCCTTGGCGCCACGCGCCGGGGCTAAGCCTCAACGCCGATGCCGAGCCGCCCGAGCAGCTCGCGGTGTTCACCGATGCCGGCGCGATGACGGCGATCACCCGATTCGATGGCAACGTCGGCCCGCTGCTCTATCTCGATGCCCAGAGCACCGCTCTTCCCTATCACCTGCTTGACCGGCCTCGCGTGCTGGTCCTGGGAGCGGGTGGTGGCTCAGACGTGCTGCTTGCCCGATACAAGGGCGCCCGCAGGATCGACGCGGTCGAGGTCAACCCGCAAATGATCGATTTCGTCCGCCGGGACTTCGCCGACGTCGCCGGGCCAATATTCGAACCCCCTGACGTCCGCGTTCACGTTGCGGAGGCGCGAAGCTTCGTCGCCCGCAGCCGGGAGCACTTCGACCTGATACAGATATCGCTGCTGGATTCGTTCACGACGGCCAGCGCTGGCCTGCATGCGCTGAGCGAAAGCACGCTCTATACGATCGAAGCGATGGACGCCTATCTGGACCGCCTGGCGCCCGCCTGTTCGCCACCGAGGAAGAGCGCCGGACCTACCTCGCGCGCTACAAATTCGATGTCTCCCCGACGACCGACGACCGGCCCTATTTCTTTCTCTTCCTGAAACTGCGGGGATTGATCGAACTGTTGACCAGCGGGCAGCGCGCCGGCCTCGGCCTCGTCGAATGGGGCTATCCGATCCTGCTGGCGACGCTTGCGCAGGCGGTAATCGTCGGCGGCGCGCTCATCGTGCTCCCCCTCGCGGCGATCCTGCGGTGGCGTCCGGTACGGGAGAAAGCGGATGACTCTCTGCTCCTCGGTCGTTTCGTCGTCTACTTCCTCGGACTGGGCCTCGCGTTCCTGTTTGTCGAGATCGCCTTCATCCAGAAGTTCCAGGTGATCCTCGGCCATCCGCTCTACGCTGTTTCGGTGGTGCTGGCATCGTTCCTGGTTTTCGCCGGCATTGGCGCTGGAATCGCACAGCGAATGACGGCGGCAGACCCGTCCCAACGCCGTCGGCTCGCCCGCACCGCGGTCGCTGGGATCGCGATGTTGGCCGTCGTCTACCTCGGTGTCATGCCGGTGGTGTCGGCGGAACTGACCGCATTGACGCCAATCACCCGGATCACATTGGTCATTGCGTCCGTCGCACCGCTGGCCCTGCTGATGGGCATGCCCTTTCCCCTTGGGCTCGCCGCCACGGCCGCCAGTGCGCCTCGTCTCATTCCCTGGGCGTGGGGCATCAACGGCTACGCATCGGTGGTCAGTGCGGTGCTGGCGACGGTTCTCGCCGTGCACGTGGGGTTCAGCAACGTGGTGATCGCAGCGGTGGCGATCTACGCAGTCGCCGCGTGGGCGTTTCCGGCGGCGCGAGAAGTAGCTAGCTGATGTCGAGATATCCCCGGTCGATGGCCTCGAGCAAAGCGTCGAACCCCGACCGCGCCTCTTCGAACGCCTCGCGACGGCTCCGAAGGTCTTCGATGGTCGAATCGTCCGGAGGCGTATCCTCCTCTCCCCGGGTCAGGCTCAAGGCGGCATCCAGGTAACGTGCTCGCAACCGGCCGACGACGATGGCCAGCGTCAGGAGGTCGTCCTTGGTCAGCTCGGGGATGTTGGCGTGGATGATCTCGCGATTGGCGAGCCGGATGCCTTGGTCGATCTCTCCCAGGAAGTGCCGCTGGGAGAGAAGTTGCCGATAGTTCGCTTCTTTTGCTGCCATCCAGGTTGTCCTCCGACGTTGCTCCGGCCACGACGCGATGATACGGCGTCAACGCATTTTGGGGCAGGTGCCGCCCGCCGTCCATTGCCACCGGAGGCATTGATCAATCGGACTCCCGAACCCAGAGCGCTTTCCGACCTTGTTGAATCATTCTGACCGAGGCCCCTCGGGGGCCGCGGGGTGCCCCCGCATGTGTTTCCGGGGGCACCCCGTGACCCCGGGGGCGGGCGCCCGCGGCGTCGGCGGCCCTCGCCGATGCTCCAGCATCGGCTTCGGCCCACCTCCTGGCGGATCGCCTCGCCGCGGAGCCATCAGAATGGTTCAACAAGGCCGGAAAACGCTCTAAGTTCACAGGGACCCCACTTCGCCCGCATCCGCCGCCAGGTCACCCGTGCCCGACGCTTCTCCGACCAAGCTGCTCATCTGCGTCAACAGGCGCTTCGGCGCCGATCAGGCAAGCTGCGCCGCCCGGGGCAGCGAGGGCATCGCCGACGCGATCGAACGGGGCATCGCCGAACGCGGACTCGATCTTCCCGTCGAGCGCATCTGCTGCTTCGGCAAGTGCCAGCACGGCCCGAACATGCGGCTCGCCCCCGGTGGCGAGTTCTTCATGGGGGTGGGACCGGAGCGGGTTCGCGAGGTTCTGGACGCGTTGGAACGGGCCTGCGGCCCTGCCTCGGAAACCGATTCGATTCCATTGCATCTTCTCGGATCCTGACGAGACACGATTGGTCACGTATGCGAACCGCCTGTGACGGCGGTCACACCCCCGCTGTGATGGCGATCACATCCCGCTTGGGCCGCTCGGTGCAGAGTCGCGACGGTTGGGCACGCCGTCTCGGCGTGCCCTCCCTTCCCAAACAGCACCAACTCGGGCCGGCTCGCCGGCCCCTTCTTTTTCGTGCCGGTAACCTCAGGGCGCGCTCCGCACCAGCGTGCCGGTGATGGTACGCAGCTTCTCCCCGTCACGATAGCGGTTGAACTCCAGATCAAGGCCCGTATCGGTCAGCGTGCGGTCGTAGACCTGCATTTCATAGACGCCGTTGTCGTCAATGTGCAGGGCGTAGACGGTCAACGTCTGCCCGTGCAGTCGCGCCCAAACGAACGGTTCGCCCTTCATCGGATCGAGGGGCACGCGGCTGCCGAACTTGCTGGTTCGCATTTCCGAAGCGTAGACGCCGGCCCGCCGGGTCGCCCGGAAATCGATGGTATACGACTTCCGCTGGGTACTGCCGTCGGCGCGGTGTTTCATCGTCGTCCAGGCGAGCCGGAAGCCGCGGTCGAGGGGCGAGATTTCGACTCCAAGGTCACGCTTGCTGAGACCCTCCCCTTTGGCGGAGATGCTCCGGCCCTCATAGCTGCCATAGAAGGCGTCGATGTTCACCGACGGGGCCGCTCCGGCCGCCCCGATTCCGGCGATGCACAGCACCACCAGCAGGCCGATAGCGACCGCCCGCATCGCTCTCAACGGCAATCGAACGGTCCATCGGGTCCGGTTTGACGTCATCGGCGAGTCGCCAAACGAAATGGCCCGGCACAATGCGCGCCGGGCTCTCGAATCATGGTCGGAGCGGCGGGATTTGAACCCACGACCCCTACACCCCCAGTGTAGTGCGCTACCAGACTGCGCCACGCTCCGTCACCGCGGGGCACTATAGACCGCCCGGCCAAACACGCGCAACACGCCCCAGCGGGACGGATTCGGTCAATCTCCTTGCGACCGAAGAATGTCGCGCAGCTCCTCGAGCTCGGCGAGCGCCGCTTCCAATTCGCTCCGTTTCCGCGGATCGAGCGTCCCGCCGCCGGGCCCGGCGGTTTCCGTCGGCACAGCTTCCGCCGCCTCCGCCTGCGGCGGCTCATCGATGGCCGCGGCCTTGGCGTTTCCCTGCCGCAGCAGCTTCTGCGCGCCCTTGATGGTGTAGCCGTCGACATAGAGAAGGTGGCGGATGCGTTCCAAGAGGGCGACATCCTCGGGACGGTAGTATCGCCGTCCCCCACCGCGCTTGAGCGGCCGGATCTGCGGAAACCGCGTCTCCCAAAACCGCAGGACGTGCTGGGGGATCTCCAGCGCGTCTGCGACCTCGGTAATGGTGCGAAAGGCCGACGTCGACTTACCGTCCTGGCGGGCGGCTGACCTGCTGTCCGCCGAGTCCGCCATGCTCAGCCGGCAGCCTCAGGCCGCCTCTTTTCGTTGATGCGGTTCTTGAGCACTTGCGAAGGCCGGAATACCAGTACCTGCCGCGGCAGGATCGGGACCTCTTCGCCGGTCTTCGGATTGCGCCCGATCCGCTGGCCTTTTTGACGGATGGAAAAACTGCCGAACGACGAAATCTTCACGGTCTCGCCGCGGGCCAGCGCGTCTGACATCTGCCCCAAAACGGATTCCAGAAGATCGGCGGATTCATTGCGCGAGAGGCCGACTTCCTGATACACGGCCTCACTCAGTTGCGCTCGCGTGACCGTATGTCCGGACATTCCCCCTCGCCTCGCGGTTGGTGGATCAGAAAGCGTATCGCGCGTGGAGAAACGCGTCAATATCAAAGGGATGACGGCAGTTGTTCGGAGTCGATCGATGCGCTCGGCTGGCCACTACCAGCGAACCAGCGCTGCCCCCCAGGTCAACCCGCCACCCATGGCTTCCATCAGCACGAGCTGACCCCGTTCGATGCGGCCGTCGCGGACCGCCTCGTCGAGGGCGAGCGGTATCGATGCCGCCGACGCATTGGCATGGCGGTCGAGGGTGATGACCACCCGGTCGGTGCCGATGCCGAGTTTCTTCGCCGTGCCTTCGAGGATCCGTTGGTTGGCCTGGTGCGGCACGATCCAATCGATGTCCGTTGGCTCCATGCCGTTGGCGCTCGCCGCTTCCTCGACGATGGACGCGAGATTGACCACCGCGTGGCGAAATACCTCCTTGCCCGACATCCTGAGATGCCCCGTCGTCATCGTCCGCGAAACGCCGCCGTCGACGTAGAGGATGTCGCGGTAGCGGCCGTCGGAATGGAGGTGGGTCGAGAGAATGCCCTGGGCCGTTCCCCATCCCGGTTCGCCGACCGCCACGTCGTCGGACTCGCCGGCGCGCAACACAACGGCGCCGGCGCCGTCGCCGAACAGCACGCAGGTGCCCCGATCCTCCCAGTCGAGGATGCGCGAATATGTCTCCGCGCCGATCACCAACGCCGTCCGAGCCTGGCCGGCCTTGATGAAATTGTCGGCCGTGGTCAGCGCGAACACGAACCCGGAACACACGGCCTGCACGTCGAAGGCGGTGCCGCTGGTGATACCGAGTTCCGCCTGAACGCGGACCGCGGTTGCGGGAAAGGTGTCGTCCGGTGTGGTCGTACCGACGACGATGAGATCGACGTCACCGGCATCGACGCCGGCGTGCGCCAGCGCCCGGTCGCACGCCTGAATCGCCAGATCCGAGGTGATTTCGCCCTCGGCGGCGACATGGCGCTGGCGAATTCCGGAGCGCGACGTGATCCACTCGTCCGTGGTATCGATCCGCGCTGCGAGTTCGGCGTTCGTCACCACCCTCTCGGGCAGGTACGAACCGCACCCGATGACCTGAGACCGAATTCCGGGCATCTAACTGATCGCCGCCCGGCGGCCATCCTGCATGTCGGCCGACACACAGGAATAGTCCTGCTTGATCCCTTCGTTCAGCCGATCGGTGATCAGCTTCGCCGCAACGCCGACGGCACTGGAAAAGCCCAGGGCGTCGGTGCCGCCATGGCTCTTCACGCAGATGCCGTTGAGGCCGAGTAACATGGCGCCGTTGTAACGCCGCGGATCCATGCGCGCTTTCATCTGGCGCAACGAATTGCGGGCGAGCCAGGCGCCCAACCTAGCCCTCACCGAACTGGTCATCGCTTCCCGTAGACAGTGTGTGAAAAATGCCGAGGTTCCTTCGGCCGTCTTTAGCGCAACATTGCCGGTGAAACCATCGGTAACGACAACGTCAACGGTTCCGCGGGCTATGTCGTCCCCTTCGACAAACCCGTGAAAGCGAATCGCCAGCGCCGATTCCTGAAGGATGGCGGCGGCCCGCTTGACGCTCCCGTGTCCCTTGAAGTCCTCTTCGCCGACATTGAGGATGCCCACCGACGGCTTTTCCGTCGCCAGCACGTTGCGGGCGAACACTTCGCCCATGACAGCGAACTGCACCAGGTTTTCAGCGTCGCATTCGACGTTGGCACCGAGGTCCAGAACCACCGTTTCGCCCCGCAGCGTCGGCATGACGGTGGCGATTGCCGGTCGGTCGATTCCCGGAAGGGTCTTCAGCACGAACTTGGCCATGGCCATCAGCGCGCCCGTGTTGCCGGCCGACACAACGCCCTCGGCCTCGCCGGCGGAAACGGCGTCGATGGCGCGGCGCATGCTCGATCCGCCGCCCGTGCGCAGTGCGATGGACGGCTTTTCGTCGTTGCCGGCGACGGTGTCGCAATGGCGCACCTCGGCGACCTTGTCGAGGCCTGCATACCGATCCATTAGCGGTGAAATCTGTGCCTCGTCGCCGAACAGCAGGAATCGGACATGCGGCAGATTTTTTCGTGCCCGCGCTACGCCGTCGATCACCACCTTCGGTGCTTCGTCGCCTCCCATGGCGTCGATGGACAGGGTTATTGGCTCAGCCAAGTTCAGAGCGATCCTCTTGTTGTGCCCGGTTCGCTGGCGCCACGGCCGATCTTGGTTGCGTGGTCAATATGCCTCCCGCGCCAGCGACCACCCGATCGCCTCGTCTTTCGCAGTAGCTTCCGGTGACCAAGGGAATCCGGGGGGGCTGCTACTAAAGACGAAACCCGCAGCGAGGGCAACCCGGTTACTCCTGGCCTCTCAGCCTCGGTTTCAGCGCCGCCAGCGCAGCGAACGGTCCGGAACCCCCGGACTCGCCGCTTTCGGATTCATCTGCGGATACGGGCACCGCCCTCTCGGCGCCAGCCGCCTGGGGGAACGGGTCGAGTTCAAGGGCGAGGTGTTGGGCTGCGGATTCGCCGATATCGACGCGCCCGCCGGCCAACGGTTCGGGAAAGGCTTCGTCCGATTCGTCGTCCTGGTCGCCATCGATTTCCGCCCGCGAGCCCCATTCGTCGTCGACATCGTGGCTGTAGAGCCGCTCAAAGACCGAATCGATCCGGCTCGCCACCGGTTCCAGGGTCGCGACACACGCCTGGACGACGTCGGCGACGAGATGGGCGTGCAGGCGGACCCCCGCGCCGTCCTCTGACGGTTCGATCCGACCGTCGACGGCGAGACTCTCGACGGAAAGGAGTCCGAAACGCGCCGCCAGGGCCGCCCGCTCGTCGGCGGACGCCGCAACCGCGAACTCCCGCCCGTGCGGGGCCAGGTCGGTGACCCCCAGGGGGCGGGAGAACTCGGGCGCATCAGCGGTCGTCATGGGGCCACCTCGGCGGCCATAGCCGGCGGCGGTCCGAACTCGACCGTCCCGGCTTGAAGCCGATCCGCCGCCACAGCCGCCAAGCCCATGGATTCCCGGTTCAGGTAGTCGGCCATGGCGGCCACCTGCTCGGCCGCCGGTTCCGTGTTTCGATAGAGGTTCCGTTGCAGAGCTTCGGTCAGCACGTGCCGGTCCTCACCATCGAGACCCGCATCGTAGGCCGCCATGCGGCCGTAGAACCCTTGGGCCATGGCCTTGATGCGGCGGCTGATGCCCATGTCTCCGACACCCATTTCGCGCAGGTTCTGGTCCATATCGGTGAACATCAGGTCGAACAATGCCTGCGCCACGTCGGCGGTCCGCTCGTGGTCCGCCCGCAGCCGGCGCAACACCAGATAGGTGTGCAGCGCGACCATGTCGAAACGGCCATCCGGCGTGTCGGCGACGCCGCAGCGGAGATAGAACTCCGGGCGCCGCGCCTGTGCCACGATGTGCTGGTAGAGCCGAAGCGCTGCATTGTCGGTCCGCGATCTGCGAAACGGCAGGCGAAATCCCATGACCGGGCGTACTCCAGGCAAATTCCCCCGGCGGGCGGCGTTGACAACCGCTGGCGCCTGTTGTTATCTAACGTGCTGTCCCGCGCCGCGGGACCAGGGTTGTCCGTTGGCTGCCGGGGACGGCGGTGGGTTTGGACGTAGACATATGGGTCTCGCGCAAAGGGCAAGTCAATCTTCGTGGCGGAGGGCGGCTCGACCCACGATCGTCGCGGTTTCGGTTTGCGTGGCGCTTGCCGCGTGTCCGGCCCGCATCGACTCCCGCGGCAACCAACCCGACCCGGATCGGCTGGCCGAAATCACCGCCGGCGAGCACAACCGCGACGACGTCGCCGAAATCCTCGGATCTCCATCGAGCATCGCCATGTTCGGCGACGAGACCTGGTACTACGTGAGCAAACGCACCGAGACGCTGGCGTTCCTCGCGCCCGAGGTCACCGAACGACAGGTGGTGATCGTCCGTTTCGACCGACAGGGCGTGGTCAAGGCCGTAGACTACCTTGACCTCGACGACGAGCGGGAAATCCAGTTCGTCGAGCGCGAGACGCCGACATCGGGCAACGAGATCGGCCTGCTCGACCAACTCTTGGGCAACATCGGCCGGTTCGGCGGCGAGGGCGACCAAGGATCCCAGTAAGCGGTTGGTCCTTCGTTCCTGCCGCTGCGGCGGCGCGGCCAGGCATATTCCGCCAAAGAAAGAACCCCGGGAACCGAAGTCCCCGGGGTTTCTCGTTGGTCTTGGCGCTGCCGACTAGTGCGCCAGGGCGGCAAGCAGCAGCAACGCGACGATGTTGGTGATCTTGATCATCGGGTTGACGGCCGGGCCGGCGGTATCCTTGTAGGGATCGCCGACGGTGTCGCCGGTGACCGCGGCCTTGTGGGCCTCGGACCCCTTGCCACCGTGATGGCCGTCCTCGATGTACTTCTTGGCGTTATCCCAGGCGCCGCCGCCAGCGGTCATCGAGATGGCGACGAACAGCCCGGTGACGATGACGCCGAGCAGCATCGCGCCGACGGCCGAGAACGCCGCCGCCTTGCCGGCGATGGCCAGCACCACCAGGAACAGCACGATCGGTGCCAGCACCGGCAGCATCGACGGGATGACCATCTCCTTGATCGCCGCCTTGGTCAGCATGTCGACGCACTTGCCGTATTCCGGCTTGCCGGTGCCTTCCATGATGCCAGCGATTTCCTTGAACTGTCGGCGCACTTCGAGCACCACCGAACCGGCGGCACGGCCGACGGCAAGCATGCCCAGCGCCCCGAACAGGTATGGCAGCAGGCCGCCGATGAACAGCCCGATCACTACGTACGGATTAGACAGCGAGAAGTCGATCTCCAGCCCGGCGAAGTACGGGAACTGCGTCGGATTGGCGCGGAAGAACGCCAGGTCCTGGGTGTAGGCGGCGAACAGCACCAGGGCGCCGAGGCCGGCCGAGCCGATGGCGTAGCCCTTGGTCACCGCCTTGGTGGTGTTGCCGACGGCGTCGAGGGCGTCGGTCGTCTTGCGCACGTCCTCTTCCAATTCCGCCATCTCGGCGATGCCACCGGCGTTGTCGGTAACCGGACCATAGGCGTCCAGCGCCACGACCATGCCGGCCAGCGCCAGCATCGCGGTGACCGCGATGGCGATACCGAACAGCCCGGCGAGCAGATAGGTCACCAGGATGGCGGCGCAGATGATCAGCGCCGGGATCGCCGTCGCCTCCATGGAGATGGCGAGGCCCTGAATGACGTTGGTGCCGTGGCCGGTCTTCGACGCCTCGGCGATCAGCTTGACCGGGCGGTACTGGGTGCCGGTGTAGTACTCGGTCACCCAGATGATCAGGCCGGTGACCACCAAGCCGACGATGCCGCAGAGGAACAGCGTCAAGCCGGTGAACGTCTTGCCGGCGACGGTGAACTGGGTGTCGAAACCAAGCACCCAGGCGGTGATCGGCAACAGCGCGATCCCCGAGACGACCGCACAGACGATGAAGCCCTTGTAGAGCGCGCCCATGATGCTGTTGTTGGAGCCGAGCTTGACGAAGAACGTCGAGATCACCGAGGCGATGATGCAGGCGCCGCCGATGGCCAGCGGATAGATCATGATGGCATCGAGGATGGCGTTGCCGGCAAAGAAGATCGAGCCCAGCACCATGGTCGCGACGACGGTGACGACATAGGTCTCGAACAGGTCGGCGGCCATGCCCGCGCAGTCGCCGACGTTGTCGCCGACGTTGTCGGCGATCACCGCCGGGTTGCGGGGATCGTCCTCGGGGATGCCGGCCTCGACCTTGCCGACCAGGTCGGCGCCGACGTCGGCGCCCTTGGTGAAGATGCCGCCGCCGAGACGGGCGAAGATCGAGATCAGCGACGCGCCGAACCCGAGGCCGACCAGCGGATCAATAAGCCCGCGGCCCGTGGCGCCCAT
>Ga0056108_1000008_pt1 | contig 90768 bp, 89 predicted proteins | sample WorMetG1BERMUDA1_FD_83875 | JGI IMG/M metagenome (GOLD analysis project Ga0056108, IMG submission 83875) | Marine gutless worms symbiont microbial communities from Max Planck institute for Marine Microbiology, Germany - Inanidrilus... ... | reverse complement strand
CTCGAGGGCGGCGGGGGCGGAGACACGCTCACCGGCGGGGGGGGCGACGACACCGTCGAGGGTGGCCAGGGCATCGACCTCGCCGGCTTCGGCGACGCCAGCGGCAGCCTGCGGGTTGACCTGGACCTGCCGAATGGCTGGGCCCAGGCCGTCGGCGGCGGCCTCGGGACCGACGCGCTCACCGACATCGAGGGCGCCATCGGCGGGGCGCACGACGACACCCTGATCGGCGGCGGCGGTGACGACACGCTGCTGGGCGGTGGCGGCAACGACGTGCTCCTCGGCGACGCCACGCCGACCGTCATCGCCGATTTCGAGAGCGGCCTGCTGACGCCGTTCACCGGCACCGGCATCGCCAGCATCGAACCGGGCGCCCATCCGAGCGTCGGCGGGTCCGAGACCGCCAACGTCGATGCCGGCGACCTAGCCGGGAACCCGACCGACGCCGCCATCGAGGCCTTTCTCGATATTCCCGTCGGCACGCTCGACACGATCTCAGGCCACGCTGCGCACGTCGGTTCTGCGATCACCCACACGTTCTCGGTCGCCGCGGGCGACCGGATTTCCTTCGATTGGTTTTTCGAGACCGACGAGACCGACGATACTTTTGACGATTTCGCCTTCTTCAGCGCCAGCTACGATGGCGGCGCCGACTTCGCCTACGAGCTCATCTCGGTCACGCATGTTACGCCGGCCTTCGACTCCACACCGCTGACCACCTTCACGTCCGGCTGGTTGACGTCGGTGTTCACGGCGCCGACGGCCGGAACGCTCCCGATCGGCATCGGCGCGATCAACGTCAGCGATGGAGAGGTTGCCACCCGGATCATCGTCGACAACGTCGTCGTGAATCGGGACCTCACCGCCTTTGACGTTGTGGACGACCTTCCCCAGTTCGCTGAACTGGCAACCGGAGAACTCGCCGCCGGCCTCCTCACCGCCAGCAACGACACCCTCACCGGCGGCGGCGGCGACGACACCCTGGCCGGCGACGACGGCAACGACACCCTGCAGGGCGGGCCGGGCGACGACACGCTGTTCGGGGCCCTGCTGACCGACACCTTCGACTTCGACATCGATACGGTCGAATACGGCGATGCCACCGGTGGCATCACCGTCGACCTGACGATCCAGGACGGCACCACCGCCCAGACCATCGGCGGCGGCATGGGCACCGACACCTTGCGGCTGATCGAGAACATCAACGGCGGCAGCCACAACGACACCCTCACCGGTAGCGACGACGCCAACACGCTGCGCGGCCGGGCCGGCGACGACACGCTCTCGGGCGGCCTGGAAAACGACACCCTCTTGGGCGAAGACGGGAACGACACGCTGTTCGGCGGCGCGCTTTTCGACGTGCTCGTCGGCGGTGACGGCGACGACCAGTTGTTCGGCGGCGACAATGACGACACGCTGATCGGCGGCGAAGGCGCGGATTCGCTCGACGGTGGCGGCGGCACGGATACCGCCGACTTCAGTGACGCGGTCGGCGCCGTCACCGTCGATCTGAACATCCAAGGCGGCATCACCCAGACCATCGGCGGCGGCCTCGGCACCGACACGCTGATCGGCATCGAAAACGCCACGGGCGGTGCCCACAACGACAGCCTGTCCGGCGACGGCGGCGCCAACCGGCTGCTCGGCGGCGGCGGCAACGACGACATCGACGGCGGAGCGGGCGACGATACCGTCGGCGGAGGCGCCGGAAACGACACCCTCGACGGCGGGTCGGATCGCGACACGGCGGACTTCAGCGATGCGACTGGCGGCGTGACCGTCGATCTCGGCGTCCAGGGCGGCGGCGCGCAGACGGTCGGCGGCGGTCAGGGCACCGATATCCTCCTCGGCATGGAGAACGCCGTCGGCGGTGGCGGCGGCGATACGTTGACCGGTGACGGCGGCGCCAACGCCCTCGTCGGCGGCGGTGGCGACGACACCCTGACGGGCGGGGCCGGAGACGACTCGATCGCCGGCGGGGCCGGGGCCGACCGGGCGGTCTACGCCGGAAACCGCGCCGACTACGACATCACCACCGACGGCCTGGCGACCATCGCCCGCGACCTCGCCGCGACGGTGGACGGCGACGACGGCGAGGACCACCTGTACGGCGTCGAGACGGTCGAGTTCAAGGACCAGACCGTCGCGCTCACGCCCGGCCCGTCCTGGGTCTCGGGCTATGTCGGCGTTCGCTACACCGACACCGAGTTCGAAGGCTTCCTCGGCACCGGCTTCGACATGGCGACCAGCGCAGACGGCGAGGAGACCGTGGCGATCTCCGGCCAGCCGGGCTTCGACCTCTTCCAGCCCGGCGACAACGAATTTGAGACCGGCCGCGCGTTCGTCCACCGGTGGATCGTCACCGAGGACGGAACGGCCTTGTCGGCACCGGCCGAGCTCAGCCGGCCCACCCAGTCCGACGACGACGCGTTCGGCGCCTCGGTGGCGATCTCGCGCGATACCGACACCGCCGTCGCCGGCGCCTCGGGAACGGACGCCGCCTACGTCTATCGCTATGACGGCGCGACCTGGGTACGCGAGTCGCAGGGCTTCTTCGGCGGCGACAGCGTCGCCGTGGACGGAGACGGCAACATCGTGGTCACCGCCGACAGGGACCACGACGTCGGCGGCAATCTCGGCCAAGGCCAGGCTACGGTCTCCGAGTTCGACGGCACGGCGTGGACCCAGACCAACATCACGGCCAGCGATGGTGTCGCCGCGGACGCCTTCGGGGGCGCGGTTGCCGTCGCCGCCGCGGCCGACATCGTCGTCGTCGTCGCCGACGGCGACGGGTCCGCCTATGTGTTCGAGAAACAGCTCGGCGTCTGGACCCAGGCCGACAAGCTGACCATTTCGGGCGTCGGCCTCGGCGGCAGCGGCGACGGCTGGGTCGACGTGTCGGAGGACGGCGACCTGATCATCGTCGGCGCCGAGGGCAGCGGCAGCGCCTACCTGTTCCGCCGCGATGGCGCCAGCTGGACCGAGGACGGCCGGCTGGATTCCGACGTGCCCGGCTTCGGCGCCGGCGTGGCGATCTCCGACGACGGCGACACCATCACCGTCGGCGGCGACCCCGGCAATCCGCCGGCCATCTATCGCTGGAACGGCCTCGACTGGGTGCCCGAGGCGACGATGGGATCGGAGACGATCCCACCGACGTTCTTCGAGGACCTTGCCGTCTTCGGCTCGACCGTGCGCCTCGGGGGCGATGGCGACGTCGCCGGCTACGCCAACGGCTCCCAAGACTCGATCTTTAGGTTCTTTTCGTTCGACGAAACCAAGGCGACCCGCGAGGACAGCGGCGAGGTCGTCCTCGTGCACGCCCTGGGCGAAGCCGGCACGGACCCGTTCTCCAACGACTTCGACGAGGCCTACGACCTGGGCACGGTCTCACGGACGGTGCAAGCCTTCGTCCACGACCGGGTCAGCGTGGTGGACGGCGATCCCATCGACTGGTTCCAGTTCTCCATCGATACGGAGGATTTCCCCAACTTCATCCAGGTCGATTTCGACTTCCTGGGCCGTGACGGCGACATCTTCATCTACGAGCAGAATGCGGATACCGGGGAATGGGAACGGTACAACTACGAGAACCTTTGGATCACCGAAGATTTCCCCGATGACATAGAACTCGAAGACCGGACCGAGAATCACTACGAGGAAAAACCGTTCTCCTTCTGGTCCGAGCGCGGATTCCTCCGGATCATGCTGGAGGGGAACGATTTCTTCATCGAGGACGCGGCGGAGAACTACCGGATCGGTGTCCGGGCGTCGCCCGAGGCGGCGGAATACGATCTCGCGATCCAGCTGTTCCAGGACGGCGACATCCCCGACCCGACGGATCCGCGCGATCTGACCACGGCGGAGATGGCCAACCCCTTCGCCGACCTGTTCCAGGAGCCCGAGGTCACCGCCGACGACCAGCAGATCGACGATGCCGTTTCCGCGGAATCGCTGATCGACGCCATGGTCGACCCGGCGCTGAGCGTCATTTCCTATGAGTTCTGGGACGGCACGGACGACGCCGGGACAGGGTTCTTCACGGTCAGTGGAACGCCCCAGGTCTCCGGAGAGACGATCACGGTTGCCGCCGCCGACATCGGCACGGCCGAATTCGCACCCGGCAACGAAGGGTCCGTCGACCAGCTCTTCGCGCGGGTGTTCGACGGCCTGGTGATGAGCGCGTGGGAACCGTTCAATGTCACGACCGCCACCAATTCGCCGCCGGATGCGGAGGCCGACAAGACGGTTGACGTGACGGAGGACACGGTGACGGCACTGAACATCGCGGCGCCGACGGACCCGGACCCAGATCCGCTGACGATCACGGTGACTGCGGTGCCGACGGACGGCGTGGTGCAGATCGCCGGTGGCGGCGGCGCGGTGGCGATTGACGACGTGCTCACCGAAGCGCAGCTCACCGGCCTCGAATACGACCCGGCGCAGGACTTCAACGGCGATCCGGGGGCGTTCGCCTACACCGTCGACGACGGCAACGGCGGCTCCGACAGCCAGACGGTGTCCTTGAATGTCACGGCGGTGAACGACCAGCCGTCGGTGTCGCCGGACACGTTTTCTGTGGACGAGAACCAGGTTTCCGGAACGAGCGTCGGCACCGTCTCGGCGACGGATGCGGACGATCCGGCGACGGCCTTCGGCATGCTGACGTATTCGTTTGCGGAAGGCGGCAATCCCGGCGGCCTGTTTGCCATCGATCCCGGCACCGGCGAGATCACCACCGCCGCGGTGCTCGATCACGAGGCCGCCCCGTCCCACGCCTTGACCGTCGAGGTCACCGACGGCGGTTCGCTCTCCGATACCGCAACAATCACCGTCAACGTCGGCAACGTCGTTGCCGAACAGACGGCCGGCGACGATACGCTCTTCGGCGATCCCGGATCGGACACCATGGACGGCCTCGGCGGCAACGACACGCTGGACGGAAAGGACAGCGGCGACACGCTCTCGGGCGGCAGCGGCGGCGACCTTCTGCTGGGCGGTGCCGGGGCTGACGTGCTGTACGGCCACGACGCGGCGGGCGCGACGCCGCAGTCCTACACCGACACCGGGGTGTTCCCCGATGTCACCGAACTGACGCCCATTGACGCGCTGCCGGTTCCGGGCGACGGCGCGCTGGGCATCCTGCCGGCCGATACGGCCCTGGGCGCGGACGCGGTGGCGACGCTGACGCTCACGGGCGGCACGGCCGGCTACAACAACTCGCTCAGCGTCTACACGGTCGCCGCAGACGGCACCATCGGCGATGTCGAGCTGGTGTTCGAACAAACCCATTCCCACGACCCCGGAGACACCGCAACCGTCCCCTGGACCGGCGGGGCGGGCATGGAGTTCGGGCTGTTCCTGATCATCCACGGCGGCAGCCTCAACGGCGGCTATCAGGGCTTCGACCTCGATACGGGCACTCTGAGCTTCGTCTTCGACCATGGCGGCGGAGGCGAGCGTGCGGCCAAGGTCAGCGATGCGGCGGGAGACATCTCGCTTGTCTTCGACGACGGCGAGACCCAGACGCTGCTCGAAGGGCCGGTGGTCCCGGCAACGACACGCTGACGGGCGGCATCGGCGAGGACGTGTTCCAGTTCGGCGCCGGCGGCGGCACCGACCGCATCACCGACTTCCAGGTCGGCAGCGACCGCTTCGAGCTCCTCAACGGCCTGACCATCAGTTCCATCGCCACCACCGACGCCGACGGCGACAGCTTCACCGACGACACCACCGTCACCCTCTCCGACGGCGCCGTCGACCTCATCGGCGTGGTCGGCGTCACCGAAAGCGACCTGTTGGGAACCTGAACGAAATCGGACGGCGGCTGCGCTAAGGAGCGCTGGTGACGATCCTCTCCACGGATGCCGCGGCGCGAAAGAGTTCCCGGTCCCGGAACCTCTGGCCGATCAGCATGAGCCCAACCGGGGCGTCCCCGGGCGCGTGGCAAGGGATGCTAATGGCGCAAAGATCGAAAAAATCGGCGACGGACGTGTTGCGGAGCATCAGCCTGTTGACCTGACGGTATACCGCGTTGTCGTTCTCCAGTGATGAGATGAAGGGGGCGACTCGTGGGACGGTTGGACAGACGACGGCATCGACGTCCCGGATCTCGCGATCCATCCACGAGACCAGATCGCGTCGCGCCGCCATGAGATCGAGGTAGTCCGCGGCCGTTGCTTTTTCTCCCGGCAGAATGCGCTCCAAGACTCGGGGATCATAGAGATCCCGATGTTCGCGAAACTGTCGGTGCCAGGCGAACGCTTCCAGCGCCGCGAGGCTGCCGCCGGCGTTGACCGCTGCAAGTTCGTCGAATCGGGCGAGGTCGATGGCGACAAGCCGAACTTCGGCTCGGGAAAGACCGTCCAAGGCCCGCACAAGGCCGCCGGGATCCGCGTCGATCCACCGGTATCGGTGCCGATGCCGGCGACCGCCATGCCATCGGCAACCGAAACCGCGGCCCCCGAGGACGAGCCGCCGGGTATCCGTCGACTGGAACGATCGTAGGAATTCGCCGGAGTTCCAAAATGCGGGTTCAACCCCAGTCCGGAGTAGGCAAACTCGGTCATATTGGTGCGGCCGATGAACACGGCACCGGCCGCCCTGAGGCGGGCGATCGCCGGCGCGTCATCGGCGGCGGGCGCGGCGTCTTTCAGTACCAGCGAACCCGCCGACGTGGCCTGGCCTTGAACGTCGAACAGGTCCTTCACCGATATCGGCAAGCCGGCGAGTGGGCCTTGCCGGTATTCCGATCGCCTCAACCGGTCGAAGGTGGCCGCGGCCTCGCGCGCTCCGCGATCGTCGATGGATATGAACGTCCGTCCGCCCTCGCCAGTGGGATCGAGTCCCCGCGCGAGGGCTTCGTCGATCAATGCCGCGCTCGAAACGGACCCGGCACTAAGCTTTGCTGACAGATCGGCAATGGTGTCCATGGAGGTGGCTCGCGTGCGGGTCAAGACCGCGGATTCTCCTCGTCCCTGTAATCATGGATCTCAAACAGCAGGCAACGTCTTTCCGACTCGAAGGGACCGTGCCGGTCGTCGCGCGGAAGGCCGTGGTCGACAAGCCGGTGTCCCTCCGCTCGTCGCGTCAGGAAAGGGCGGCCAAGGATTCCAGATAGGCCCGATCGTGAATGGTGATGACACCGTGACGGAACGAAACGGCATGGTGATCTTTCAGATGGGCGCCCTCCTTGCTGATGCTCTCCCGACTGACGCCGAGCATCCGGCCCAGGTGATCCTGCGATAGCCTGATGTTGATTCGGATACCCTCATCCGTCTGGTCGCCGTAGAGGTCTGCCAGCATGAGCAGCCGTTTGGCGAGTCTCGTGCGCGTGTCGCGGAAGACCCTGTCTTCGATAAAGGCGCTGGTCCAGCGGATCCGCGAGCAGAGCACCGACGTCAGTCCGTGGCACAGTGTCGGTTCATCTCGGATGAGTTGACGTAGCGCCGGACCGTCCAGATGAAGCAGGACCGAGTCCTCCATGGCGATCGCGCCTGCCGTCCTGGGGAGGCCGTCGATGGCGCCGACCTCACCAAAGATGTCGTTCTCTTCCAATATGTTGAGGATCATCTCCTTGCCGTCGAAGAAGATGTTCGTAATGCCCACACGGCCGCTGACAATGACGTAGAGTCCGTCCGACTCGTCGCCGATCTGAAAAACCAACTGATCCTTGGAGAAGGATTGCCGTCGGACGTTCGCGGCGGCGTTCTTGAGAACTCCCTCATCGATATCGTGAAAGACCGACGTTCTCCGCAGTATGGCTGCGGCGGATTCGCTGATGTCTCGTCGCTCGGCGGTCATGTGCCAACGTCCATGGGCGAGATCCGCCAGCAGGGCGGTGTGGCCATCCGCGTGCGGAAACTGTGAACTACTTCACAGTTCGGCCTGCCGTTGATCCGTATTCTCCCTGTTGGGGACTGAGGGAACGAAACGGTGGGGACCGACAACATGTCAAACGATTCCTGGTTCGAACGGCTGGCTGATCTGCAGGGGATCAAGGCCTGTCTCGGCTATGTGGCGAGAGACCTGTCGGAGAGGGATCTCGGCTTCGCGGCCCATCTCGTCGGCGCCGCCGAATGCGAGGTCGAGCAGGAGATTATCGCGTTGACCAAGCGCCATCGGTTGACGGCGGATCAGATTCGGGAAACCGAAAAGCAGGCGGCCAGCGTCGGTGGGGGCTTCCGCCTCGATTCGTGAGCTAGCGAACCGTCAGGCGATAGAGGCGGCGGGTCCATACGCGCGCTCCTCGGGCGAAAGGGGTTTCATCCCGCACGCTTCAAAGATGCGCGCGGCTCGGTCGAAGTGCGCCTCGGCCTCCTGGGGGCGTCCGGCAAGCCTTCCGAGTTCTCCCAATGCAATTTCGCATTGGGCCAATTGCGGCCGCATTCCGAACTGCTGACTGAGAGTTCGCGCTTGGCGCAGAAGTTTGGCCGCCTCCGGGTCGGCCCCTCCGGCCAGATGCAGCCGCGATTCACCGATGATCCGCAGACACATGGCTTCGGCTGGTATCTCGCCTTTGGTCCGGGCGGTTGCCAAGGCGGCCGAGGCGATCGAAAGGGACTTGTCCGCGAGGCCCGCAGAAAGGTACCCCTCGGCTATCCAAGCTCTCCGGATCGACTGGCGGATCATGAGCGAGGGGAATTCCGCGGCATCGAGCGAATCATCCAGCAGGTCCAGTCCCTCGATCACGGAACCCGACAGGACCTTGGATAGCCCGAGAAATCCCGTGACCAGCGGTTTTACCGACCAGAACCGGCTGGCATCGCAAAGGGAGGATGCTCGCTCCAGATAGGACAAGCTCTGTTCTGGATATCGGGCACGGACGCGAACAACCGCGGCAATCAGGTTTGCATAGATCATCGTGAATACGTGATCGGCGTCATCTGCAATCGTGATGGCCTCCCGGGACAGCTCGTCTGCTTCCACGGATTTGCCTCGTTCCGCAAGATTGCGCGCCACCACACCTCGGCATGCAACCGACGCAACAGCCATGAGTCCGAACGTGTCATGACGCCGGCCCTCGGGAATGGCGCGTTGGGCGGCGGCCAGGAACTGATGACCACGTTCGAAGTCGCCTTTGTCGGTCAGAATGATCCCCAAACGTCCGGCACATGAGATCTGCAGCCCGGTGTCGTCGGTGTCGCGGGCCATGTCCAACGCCAGCCGTGCGGCGGTTTCCGCCTCACGGAGGCTCGACACGGCCCAGTGGCAGAGGACCCGGAGTGAGGCAATTTCGCAGCCGATTCTCTTGAGGTCGGAGCATTCCGGAAAAGAGGGAGCGTCATCGAGAAGGGCGCGCGCCTCGTCGTATCGTCCGAGAGCGAAGAGCGATCGGACGACGCCGGCGACGAGTTCGAGCCGTCTGCGGTCGGTCTTCGAAGTCTTGGGCAGGCGTTTGAGCGCGGTGAGTGCGTGGCGGAAGTGAGTTTCCGCTTCCAGGTTCCAGGATTTCATCTGCGCGGCTTCACCCGCCCGGCGGCAATACACGTAGGCGAGGGTCCAACGTTCGGCGCGGAAAGCGTGATCGGCAAGGAGATCGGCTTTGCCGAAAATCAGCGATGACGGCCGTTTCCGGGTTTCGTCGAGCAGTCGGCCGTGCATGTCCCGGCGCGTCTTTTTCCGAAGGGTACGGTAGGCAACGTCATGGATCAGCGCGTGCCGAAAGCTGTACTCGGTGCTTGGTGAGGTCCGCGTCAGCTCGACGAAGCCCTTTTCCTGGAGCCGATCGATGACAGAGCAGAGATCACCGGGCGTCCCTTCGACGAGTGCGGACAACAGCCCAAGGTCGAAGCTGAGGCCGATGACCGATGCCGCGAGCAGGGCCGACCTCTCGGACGCCGTCAGGCTGTCGAGTCGGGTGGCGAGGATGTCTTGGATCGTGGAGGGAACCGTGAGGTTCTGAAGCGGTCCGTGTTGCTGGTAGCCGGTCCCTTCCGCGCTGAGGACGGCGTCCTGGACGAGCGCGGACGCGGACTCGATCAGGAACAGCGGATTTCCTTGAGCGTTCTGGATCAATCGATCCTTCAGCGGTGCGAGGTCCTGCCGTTTTCCGAGGAGCTGCGCCAGGAGCGCCTGGCTGTCCTCTTCCGACAACGGAGTCAGTGGGATAAGCGACGCGATCGGCAGATCGCCGACGAATGGCTCCGCCGGGTTCCGCGTGGTGATGACGAGAAGAACGGACCTGTCACCGACGTCCCGGGCGATATCCGCGGCAAAACGGCGCAGGATCGACGACGCCCAGTGCACATCCTCGACGACGGCGAGAACGGGTCGATCCCGGGAGATGGCGAACACGGCGTCACTGAGCAGCGAAACCGCGCGCGCGAACTGTCCTTCGGGCTGCCGTGTCCGCCCGAGATCGGATTGGCCCCCAAGGGCGCCGGCGAGGTCACCGATCCGCTCGTCCTTTGCGAGGCCGATCGCGCCGAGCGCCTCCTCGACGGCTGTTTCGGCCGCCACGGCATCGAGCCCGTCGGGCAGACCGAGCACCTGTCCCGCAAGCGCTGCAGGGTCCTCGTACGGCGACGCGAACCCCGGAGGAGTCGCGGCGATTGCAACGATCCGGTGGTGCTGTGCTTCGGGCCGTTTGGTCAGTTCTTGGACGAAACGTGATTTACCGATGCCCGGTCCGCCGGCGACGACAACGGTCCCACCGCGTCCGTCCGCCAGCAGGTTCGCGATCCCGATCAATTCGACGGACCGGCCGAACATGCGTGTCGGTGTCTTGACACGACGGGGACGGGGCGCCACTCGCGAGTCGCCGAGTTCGACGAGCTCGAAGAAGACCTTCCCTTGCGAACCCGGAGCGACGGAAAAGCGGCCGAGCTGCCGCACCTTAGCCCGTCCCCGGAGCAATGCGACGGTATCCTCGGTGATCCAGATACCATTGGGCTTGGCCAACTGCTCCATGCGCGACGCGAGATACACAGCTTCGCCCGTTGTCCGGTACTCCGGCGATCGGCCAGGGCGGAGGGTCTGAGCAACCACCTCTCCCGAACTGATGCCGATGCGGATGTCGAACGGGATCCCGCGTATCCAACCGTCCACCAGGGCACCCGACGTGGCCTGGTCCCTCAGTCTCTCGGCCGCCCGGCAGGCCTTCAGCGCGTGGTCTTCCAGCGCCGCTGGGGTGCCGAACACGGCCATGACCCCGTCGCCAAGCACCTGGGTGACCGTGCCGCCGACGCTTTCGACGATTTCGACGAAGCGTCGGATTACGGGCAGCACGATGTCGTTGGCATCTTCGGGGTCGGCGTCGGCGACAAAGTCCGAGGAGTGGGCAAGATCGATGAACAGGACCGTAACATGCCTGCGCTCGCCGTCAGTCGGGTTGCTCCAGACGCGCGATCCCGCTGTCGCGTCGTCAACGGGTGGTTTTTTGGCGATGTTGGAATCAGTCACCGAACGCACAACGCTGCCCCCCCAGGACAAGAGCAGCTTTGGCAGGAACCAAGGCTATTGTGTCGAAACCGGCGCCAACCACAACTCCTGAATTGATGTGGGTTCAAAGTTCGGCGGTGGGCTGCTCATGAGAGGGCTCACGGACCGGCTGGATCGGATCGACAGCCTCTGGCAAAGTGCAGGTGCACGAAGGCGGAGTTCGATCCGCGTGACGGCATTGGGGGGGACATCGATCGTGGCGAATTCGGGGATTGCGTTCGTCTTCAGCCGGCGGAGCGCGGCCTGGATTGTCACCTATCTGTTTATCCTCGCCGCATGGGCGGGCGTCGTGCTCATGGGTCAGGGTGGCTCTCCTGAAGTGACCGGGTTTCCGGGCGGTGCGGCGGCGTTCTGGCAGTCCATCTGTCGGTCGGCGGCGGAAACCGATTTCGTCGCCCTCTGGGCCATGTGGGGCCTGATGAGCGCGGCGATGATGTTGCCGACCTTCGTTCCGGCGCTCAGGGCTTTCGATGATCTGTCGGCGTGCGGGGCATCCGACCGGGCCGGCTTCTTCGCCCTGATCGCTGGTTATTTGGTCGTGTGGATCGGGTTCTCCGCGGCCGGAGCGGCGGCGCAAGCGGTGCTGGCGCGAAACCTGCTGGTGGCGCCGGATGGGTCCAGTACGTCGCTCTGGCTGACCGCAATCCTGCTCGCCCTCGCCGGGGCGTATCAATTTTCCGCGTTCAAGGACGCGTGCCTCGCCAAATGCCGGCATCCGCTGACGTTCTTCATGCAGCACTGGCGGCCGGGACCGGCCGCCGCCGCGGCGATGGGGTTCCGGTTGGGCCTCTTCTGCCTCGGCTGCTGCTGGGCGCTGATGGCGCTGGGCTTCGTCGGCGGCACCATGAACCTCGTCTGGATGGGCGTGGCGACCCTGTTCATGACCTTCGAGAAACTGCCGGACCCGGGCCGGTTCCTGACCCGTCCGGCCGGCGTCGTTTGTGTGAGTGCGGGGGCGGTGTTCGCCGCCCGCGCGATGGACCTGATCTGAGGGGGAGGAAAACGATGGCCGAGCAACTGCCCGAATGGGCGATCAAGGGAGAGCTGATCCTCAACTGCAACTGCGTTGTTTTCTGCCCCTGCGTCGTCAGTCTCGGCCAGCATCCGCCGACCGAGGGCTTCTGCCAGGCCTGGGCCGGCGTGCGCATCGACGAGGGGCACTATGACGAGGAGAACCTTGGCGGGCTGAACGTCGGCTTGCTCCTGGAGATCCCGGGGTTCATGGGCCGGGGCAACTGGAAGGCGGCGGCCTACATCGACGAGCGGGCGACCGAAAGCGCTTACGATGGGCTGGTCCGCATCTTCTCCGGCCAGGCCCGCGGCACAACCGGCTTGTTCGCGCTCCTGGTCAGCGAGTTCCTCGGCGCCGACCGCGCGCCCGTGGAGTTCGAAACCGAGGGCAAGAAGCGCCGGCTGATGGTCGGCAGGGTCATTCAGGGAGAGGTGGAGCCCATCGAAGGCGCCGATCCGAACCAGGACGTGATGATCCAGAACAGCGGCTACTGGATGGGCCCCGACGTGACCGTCGCCCAGGCCAACAAGGGACGCGTCCGGGCCTTCGGCCGGGTGTGGAACTTCGAGGGCCGCAGCGCCGAGATCTGCCAGATCGACTGGCACGGTCCGGCCTGAGGGGGGTGCGCCTCGCCAATAGGCATCCCGCCGTCGAGGTCTACATCCCGTCGAGCTTGATCCAGGCGGCCTTTGCGTTGCATTTCGGCGCCGTTCGCATGTCTCTCCCGGAGGCGGTATCGACCGTTTCGGCGACGCCGGCCCGCGCCACCGGGCTCGCCGATCGCGGCGAAATCGCCCCCGGCAAGCGCGCCGCCAGCGTTCGTGTCCGCTGCCGGGACTCCCTTCCTGTCGTTCACGAGGTCTGGCGCGGCGGGGATCGGGTATTCTGATCGGCGATGACGTCCGAAGACCCCGTGCCGGCGACTCGCCGCTACGCCATCTACTTCGCTCCACCGACGGACAGTGCGTTGTGGGCATTCGGAAACGACTGGCTCGGACGTGACGCCGCGACGGGCGACGTCCGGCAGCGGCCCGAGATCAGCGGTTTCGACGCGGCGCGGCTGGGCGCGATCACCCGGACTGCGGCCGGCTACGGGTTCCACACGACACTGAAGCCGCCGTTCGCGTTGGCGGATGGTAGCACGCCGGAGGACCTCGATGCCGCCGCCGGCGCCTTCGCCGCCGCGCGCAGTGCCTTCGATGCGCCGGCCTTGGAATTGGGTTCGCTCGATGGCTTCGTTGCGCTTCGGCTTTCCGCGCCGTCCCAGGCTCTCAATCGGTTGGCCGCCGACTGCGTCAGCGAATTCGACGCGTTTCGGACACCTGCCTCGGCGGCGGAACTGGCCAACCGACGGCGGAACGGCCTCACGCCCGCGCAGGAGCGGCTTTTGGTAGAGTGGGGGTACCCCTATGTCTTCGAGGAATGGCGGTTCCATATGACCTTGAGTTGCCGGCTTTCCGACGGCGAGCGGCAGTCATTGATGGCGGCGCTGGCGCCTCTGACGGCTTCGCACTGCGTGGCGCCGCTGACGGTCGACGCCATCTGCCTGTTCGTGCAAGAGGACCGATCGGCACCGTTCCGCATGCTCGCCCGATATCCGTTCGCCGGCACGGCACGATGACCGCGACCCCGACGATCGGCCGGCGCTGACGCTTCCAACTGCGACTGGGTGGCGATAGCATCGCCGCATGCTGGATGTCTCGACGATTCTGGCGGTCGCCGGCACGTTTCTGCTCGCCGGCACGGTGAAAGGCGTCATCGGTCTCGGCCTGCCGACGGTCAGCCTCGCGCTGCTGACGTTGGCCATCGGATTGCCCCAGGCAATGGCGCTGCTGCTGGTGCCGTCGTTCGTCACCAATCTGTGGCAGGCGGCCGTCGGTGGAGCCGGCAAAACGATTCTACGCCGGATCTGGCCATTCCTGCTCATGGCCACGGTCACTGTCTGGCTTGGCGCGACGGCCCTGACGCGGGTCGATCTGTCGCTGCTCTCGGCGTTGCTCGGCGCGTTGCTGGTCGTCTACGCGGCGGTCAACCTGGCCGGATTCCGGTTGACCATCACGGCCACACAGGAAGTCTGGGTCGGGCCCCTCGTTGGCACGGCGAACGGCATCCTGACGGGAATGACGGGATCCTTCGTGGTGCCTGGAGTGATGTTCCTTCAGGCCATCGGCTTGCCGCGCGACATGTTGATCCAGGCCATGGGCATGCTGTTCACTGTCTCGACCCTGGCCCTCGCCGTTGCCCTGCAAGGGAACGATCTTTTGACGGTCGAGCTTGGAACGATTTCGGCCATGGCGCTCGTGCCGGCCATCGCCGGCATGGTCCTTGGTCAGCGGATTCGGCAGAAGCTGTCGGAGGAACTGTTCCGGCGCGTGTTCTTCGTCTCGCTGCTGGTCCTCGGCGCCTACATCATCGCCAGGGCTTTCGGCGGGGGAGCATAGGGCGCGCCGGCGTCAGGCGGTCCGTGGAAGGTCCGCAGAGAGATCCAACACCAACCTGGGCAGCATCCTTCCGGGGATCGAGCCGGACGGCGCGAAGCCGTCGTCCCGGGCACCCATGCGGCGGTAGAACGGCGCCGCGTCCGGGTCGGCCTCGATGGTGAGATTCGTCGCCCCCAAGTCTCTGGCAACATCGCACGCCCAATCGAATAGCCGCCGTCCTGTGCCGTTCCCGAAATCTTCGGGCTCGATGAACAGCTTCAACAGGTCCGCCGTGCGGCCAGCGATCTCCACCTGGACAACGCCAACCACCGTATCGGCACTCTCGGCGACGGCAATGTGGGTGGCCGTTAGGTCGTTTGCGCCGAGGGTCAGCTCCGCCCTGCAGGCTTCGAGGAATGCGGCGTCATACCCCCACACCGCCTTCGATCGCAGGCACAGCTCCGTCAGGCTCGGAAGTTCGTCGGGTCGGGCCGGTCGTACATGTGTGTCCACGGTGTTCTTCATGATTGCGGCCCTTTCCGTGCCAGCCGCCAACGATAGCCGAACTCGCAACGACCCGGTGTGCCTTTGGCCCCAGTGGATTTAGTTCTTGGGAATTCGCGTCAACCCGTCCATATCATGGGCATCAGTTTGCGAAGACCCGGCGTATGCCGCTGCGTTGCCTCGACCTCGCCACGTTACTCCTGGACATCGTTGAAAACTGTGACAACGCCGTCGCGATCACGTGTCGCGGCAATGAGACTATGAAGGAAAAACACATGGCGACTGGAACCGTGAAGTGGTTCAACCGTGTCAAGGGGTTCGGATTCATCGAGCAGGAGGGCGGCGCGAAGGACGCGTTCGTCCACATTTCGGCGGTCGAGCGCGCGGGCCTCGAGGATCTCCGTGAGGGCCAGCGCATCGAGTTCGAACTGGAAGCCGGAAGAAACGGCAAGGAATCGGCCGAGAAGTTGGTTCTCGTCGATTAGACCGGCAACCGATACACTGTTAGACGAGGCTTTCGGGTTCATCCGTCAGCCTCGTTTCATTTTGGGCGCCCGGCGGCGTCTCGGTTTAGCCCAGCGGGCCGATCTTTCTATAGCCCAACAAAGCACGGACCAAGGAGCAAGACTATGAGACAGGCGACAACGGGCGATACTGTTCGTGTGCACTACACGGGGACTCTTGCCAACGGCACGGAGTTCGACAGCTCGGCGGGGCTTGATCCGGTCGAGTTGACCATCGGTAGCGGTCAGGTCATTCCCGGTTTCGAAAACGCCATCCTCGGTATGGCCGAGGGCGACACCAAAAGCGTCACCCTGGAGGCGGACGACGCTTATGGTCCGTCGGATCCCGAACTCTTCCACGTCGTCGAACGCTCGCAAATCCCCGCGGAGATCGACCTGAGCGTCGGCAAACTGCTTCAGGCTTCGGATGATGCCGGCAACGTGACACGGCTGCAGGTGGTCAAGGTCAGCGACGAAAACGTGACACTGGACGCCAATCACCCGCTCGCCGGCAAAGCCCTGACTTTCAAGCTGCAACTGGTCGGGTTCGTCGGCTGAAGCAACACGCGGCCTCTGCGACACGGGCCGCAGAGATCGGGTTTGGTTGGATCGTGCATCAGACGTTCGCTTTGATCAGTTCGGCGATGTCGTCGGGTGCGTCGACGAACTGCACGCCGAGGCGCTCGTCCTCGGACCACGACACCCGGCCTTCGAACACACCGACGCCGCTGATGTGGAGCTTGACCACGCTGTCAGCGGCAACGGCCCTATCGACAAGAACATGGACGCCGGTGATGGAGACGTTGCGGATCGTGCAATTGATGACGTAGGCGTCGAACTCGGTCTCGGCGCTGATCGTTCCCTGCCACATCACCGGGTAGCGGGGATGGATGCGCCGGTTCTGCGGTGACAGATCGTTCGGTGCAGACATGGCGTTCGCCTTGTCGTTGGACTGCCGCCTTTATTCCGCAGCAACGGGTGCGTTGTCCAGTCCCGTCAGAGGGATCAGGCGCGGTGTGCCCCGGCACGGCGGCCTGTGGCTTGCGGACGCTGCCAGGCGCGCGGGCCCGAGTCCTCTTCGAATAACTCGGCCAGCTTCTGCATCATCGTGCCGCCCAGCTCCTCGGCATCGAGCAACGTCACCGCTCGGCGGTAGTAGCGGGTGACGTCGTGGCCGATGCCGATGGCAGTCACCTCCACCGGCGAACGGTCTTCGATCCACTGGATGACGTCGCGCAAATGGCGTTCGAGGTAGTTGCCAGGATTCGCCGACAGCGTCGCGTCGTCGACCGGCGCGCCGTCGGAGATCACCATCAGAATTCGGCGCTGTTCGGGCCGGGCGAGTAGGCGGTTGTGCGCCCACAGCAAGGCCTCGCCGTCGATGTTCTCCTTCAACAGGCCCTCGCGCAGCATCAGCCCGAGACTCTTGCGGGCTCGGCGCCACGGCTGGTCGGCGCTCTTGTAGATGATGTGTCGGAGATCGTTGAGCCGTCCCGGTCCCTTCGGTTTGTCCTCGGCGACCCACGATTCGCGCGAACTGCCGCCCTTCCACGCGCGGGTCGTGAAGCCGAGGATCTCGACCTTGACGCCGCAGCGCTCGAGGGTCCGAGCGAGAATGTCGGCGCTCACCGCCGCGACAGTGATCGGCCGGCCACGCATGGAGCCCGAGTTGTCGATCAGCAAACAGACCACGGTGTCGCGGAACTCGGTCTGCTTCTCGATCTTGAAGCTGAGGGGATGGACCGAATCGACGACGACACGGGCGAGGCGCCCCGAGTCCAGGAGGCCTTCCTCGAGGTCGAATTCCCACGACCGAGTCTGCTTGGCCAGCAGCCAGCGTTGCAGGCGGTTGGCCAGCCGGGCGACGACACCTTCCAGGCTGGCGAGCTGCTGATCGAGTTGGTGGCGCAGGCGAGCAAGTTCCTCCGTCTCGCAGAGCGTGTCGGCCTCGATGATCTCGTCGAATGCGGTGGTAAACGCGCGGTAGGGCGAGCCATGGGTCTCGGGGAACTCGGGGCGCTGGTTGCGCCGCATCGACGGACCGGCCGGGGATTCGTCGCCGCCGCCGGGCATGAACTCGTCCTCGGCGAGCAGGTCCGGATCTTCACCGCCGTCCTCGGATTCGGCGCCGGTGCCTTCGGCCGCCATGCTGCCCTCGGTCGTCCCCTCGGCGCCCTGGGAGTTCTGCTCGTCGTCACCGCTGTCTTCGTCGTCCTGCTTGTCCTCCGAATCGTCCTCCTCGTCGGGCTGTTGCAACGAAGGGTCGTTGTCGTCAATCAGTTCGAGCGCGAGGATCACTTCGGCCAACGCCTCGGCGAACATTGTCTGGTCGGAAGCGCATTCGGCGAGGCGGTCGAGCTGCATGTGACAGCGCTCGTCCACGTAGGTCCGCCAGGCATCGACCATCGCCGCCGCCGACTCTGGCGGCTTGGCCCCGGTCAGCCGTTCGCGGACGAGGAGGCCGATCGCGTCGGCGACCATCGCGTCGTCGCGTTCTGAAACATCGGCCAGACCGCGCGCGGTGCAGGTCTGGTCGAGGAGCGCTGCAACGTTGGCGGCGACGCCAGCGAACTGGCGGCTGCCGAGGGATTGCACGCGCACCTGCTCGACGGCGTTGTACACCTCGCGGGCTTCATGGCCGAGCGGCATACGCCGCTGGTGGATGCGGTCATCGTGGTAGCGTAGCGTCAACGCCATGGTGTCAGCGGCGCCACGCAGCCGAGACACTTCGGCCTCGCCCAGCGCATGCGACGGTGCCGGCAGCCTGACGCGGTCGCCGCGGATATCGGCGACGCCCGGCGCGTACGTGACCCCAACTTCGCCGCGGTCGGCGACGGCGCGGAGCGCCGCGGCGGTCACGCGCTTGAACAGCGCGGCTGTGTCTTCCGAACGGGTCATCGCCGCGAATCCGCTAGCGCGAGATCCCGTGTACGGCCGAATCCGGCAGTTCGACGTCGAAGCAGCGTTGGTAGTACTCGGCGACCACCGGCCGTTCGATCTCGTCGCACTTGTTGAGGAAGGTCAGCTGGAAGGCGATGCCGATGTCGCCGAAGATCTGGGTGTTCTCGGCCCAGGTGATGACCGTCCTCGGCGACATCACCGTCGAGATATCGCCGTTGACGAAACCGGCGCGGGTCAGGTCGGCGAGCTCGACCATGGCCGAGACGGTGCCGCGGCCCTCGCCGGTCGCATATTCCGGTGTCTTGGCGAGCACGATCTCGAGTTCGTCGTCGTGGGACAGGTAGTTCAGCGTGGCGACGATATTCCAGCGGTCCATCTGGCCCTGATTGATCTGCTGAGTGCCATGATAGAGCCCGGTGGTGTCGCCAAGACCGACGGTGTTGGTGGTCGAGAACAACCGGAAATAAGGATGCGGACGCATCACCCGATTCTGGTCGAGGAGCGTCAGCTTGCCTTCGACTTCCAGAACCCGCTGAATCACGAACATCACGTCCGGGCGGCCGGCATCGTACTCGTCGAAGACCAGTGCCGTCGGGTGCTGCAGCGCCCACGGCAGGATGCCTTCGCGGAACTCGGTCACCTGGACGCCGTCGCGCAGCACGATGGCGTCCTTGCCGACGAGGTCGATGCGGCTGATGTGACTGTCGAGGTTGACCCGAACGCATGGCCAGTTCAGCCGTGCCGCCACCTGTTCGATATGGGTCGACTTGCCGGTGCCGTGGTAGCCCTGGATCATCACCCGGCGGTTGTGGGCGAAGCCAGCAAGAATGGCCAACGTCGTGTCGCGATCGAAGCGATAGGCATCGTCGATGTCGGGGACATGGTCTTCCGCCTCACTGAACGCCGGAACCTCAAGGTCGCTGTCGATGCCGAAGGTCTGGCGGACCGAGACGGTGATGTCCGGCGCCTCGAGGCGATGGGCGTTGCTGGCGGTATCGGTTGTGCCGATCGGTGTCATCGGGTGGGTGTCCAACGGTTGGTAGGGAGTCCGAAACGGATTGCCGGCCTTATGGAACGAGGCTGCGCATAACCGTCTGATAAGCCTGGCTGATTTCCTTGAACTTCTCCTCCGAGGCCTTGTCCCCCCCGTTGGCGTCGGGATGGTGAATCTTGACCAGCGCCTTATAGCGCGCCTTGACGGTTGCCACGGTCAGAGGAGGTGACAGTTCGAGCACGGTCATCGCCTGTTCCTCGGCGGTTGTCGGAGCCGTCGCCCGGTTGTTTTCGGGGCCGTCCTCATTGAACACGCCGAATCCATCGTGGATTCGCGCGCCGGCGTGCGGATAGCCCGTCCCCATCCGCCAGGTCGGGCGCCGCCAGACGGTATCACGGCGGACGTCGGCCTCCACTTCCTCCTCACTCATGCCCGAGTAATAGTTCCAGGACTGATTGTAGGCGCGTACGTGCTCCAGGCAGAACCAGCGGTACGGCGCAGCGCGTCGCGCGCACGCGGCGCCGGGTGGGTTCCCTCTCCAGAGCATCCCGGCCACTCACAGGCACGGAAATCGCCGACCGGCGCCTCCACCACGACGCCACCGGCCTTCCCGTTTCGTCGTGATCCTTCCGTCCTCGGCATGTCTTTACTATGGGGTTTTGGCCGGATGCTGGCAACCGGAGTCCGAGGCTGGATCGGTCGCCTCCGGCGTCCTGTGGCCTAACGCCAACACAGCGACGCTGGCGGCGATGAGCCCAAATCCGGCCACCATACTTGCCGTCAGCGCCTCGACCAACGCGGCGGCGGAAAACAGCATTCCGGCCACCGGCACCCCCTGCGAGCCGATGGCCGTGGTCACGGCCGGCAAGGTCCGCTGCACGGTGACAAAGGCCCAGAAGCAGAACCCGGACGCCACCGGCCCGTTGTAGGCGAGGACCGCTGCCAGCGTTCCCGACCAGCGGATGTCGGTGACCGGTTCGACGGCGGCCGCCAAGCCGGCAAGCGCGGCGCTGGCGAGCAGCATCGCCCATGGCATGAGGTGCAGCGCGCTGCCCTGCCAGCGATGGCCGCGGACGTGGACGATGGACACCGCGGCGGCGGCGGCGGCACCGAGCAGCAGGCCGTTCCCGGCGATCGCCCCGGGCGCGGTGGCGTCGAACGACAACGGACTGAACAGAATCCCCAAGCCGAAGGCGCCCAGGATAAGCGCTGCCGACTTGCGAAGGCCGAGGTGCTCGCGCAGGAAGATCACTGCCAGCGGAGCCACCCACAACGGCGTCGTGTAGGTGAGGATGGCCGAGCGTCCCGCTTCGACCGTTTGCAGGCCAAGGTTGACCAAGGCCAGGAAACCCGCGACCTGCAACAGGGCGATCGACGCCAGGACCGGCAGGTCCGGGCGGTTCGGCAGGCGCATTTGCCCGATCACCAAGAGCACCGCGAACAGCGTCGCGCACCCCAAAAGCACGCGGACTGCGGCGAACCACAGCGGCGGGATGTAGTCCAGCCCGACCTTCATCACCGGCCAGTTGGCGCCCCACAGCACAATCACCAGGGCCAAGAGCACAACGGCCCGGCGCGCGGTTCCCTCAGACGCGGTGGCGGATGGGGTGTCGATGACGGCGGCCTCCGGGTTCCGGCTTGACGGGCGGTCTGACTTGACGAGACCGGCGGACGATACCAAGTGTGCCGGCGACCGACGATGGAAAAGGGGAGGGCCACGATGCGGGTCGCCGAAGCCATCCGGACGAAGCTGGGCGAGGCGTTACAGCCGACGCGCCTAGCCATCGTCGACGAAAGTCACCGCCACGCCGGCCACGCCGGGCGCCCGGCCCGAAGGCGAAAGCCATTTCGACGTAGAGGTCGTCTCGGCGGCGTTCGAAGGACGCTCCCGCGTCGAACGCCAGCGCATGGCCTACGCCGCGCTCGCCGACGAACTGGCCACCGACATCCACGCCCTGGCGCTGAAGACCCTGACGCCCGCGGAGGACGGGTGATGAGTGCTCCCGTCGTCGCCGCGCCGTATGGCCGCAAGTCCTTTGCCCTTAATGGTGTCGGCCAAAACTGTCATACTTTTGTCGGTTGACGACCGCTTGGGGGAGACGGTCCTGAGAAAAGACTCGATTCGGGCGGCTTGGCGAGGTCAGCCGGAATGCGAAAAGTGCGGCATTCGGCACCTCGCGCTGTTCGCCGACCTCCGGGAATCCGACTTCGAAGGCATTCACGTGCCCATCGAGGACTTGGAGTTCCCGGGCGGGAGCACGCTTTACAACGTCGGTGATCCGGGCCAGGCGGTGTTCACCGTGCGGACCGGGGTCGTCAAACTCATCCAGTACCTGCCGAATGGCAGCTACCGGATCGTGCGCTTGCTGACCCAGGGGGGCACGGCCGGCCTCGAAGCGACGGTCGGCGAACCGTACGGCCATTCCGCCGTCGCCGTCCGGGAAACACTGGTCTGCCGGATCCCGTCGGCGACCGTCGACCAGCTTCGCACAAAGAACCGGGACCTTTGCAAACGCCTGATGCAGCGCTGGCACGACTCGGTCCAGCAAGCCGACGACTGGCTCACCCGCCTCTCGACGGGCAGCGCGAAATCGCGGATGGCAAGGCTGTTCCTCTATCTGATGGGCGACACGTGTGATCCCACGTGCCAGATCTTCGGGCGCGACGACATGGCCGCCATCCTGGGCATCACCACCGAAACGGCGAGCCGGCTCGTCGCCGAGTTCCGCCGGGATCGCGTCGTCGCCCCGCTTGCGGCCAATCGCTTCATGTGCGACCAGCGAAAGCTCGAAGAAATCGCCCTGAATTGACATCGGTCAATTTCTTTTCGGGTATTTGTTGACCGATCGCAGTGCGCCGATCGTTCGCCCTTCCCAAAATCGGCAGGTGGGGTGGCGAAGAAGGCAAGCACGCTGGCCGCCGCCCGCTCCGACCACGGAATAAGACCAGAGGGAAGGAAGGAACGCGGTATGCGCGCTCTACCAGGAATCGGGTGGGCTGTGGCCTTGAGTCTGGCTGTCGCGAGCGTGACGGCGGCCCCCACGGACAGCCTGGCCATGGACGACAGCGTCAAGGCTGAAACGACAGCGGCCGTCGTGCCGAATCCCGACGCGAAAGCCCGGGCCAAGGAGTTCGAGTTCGCCGTCTTCAAGAAGCATTGCACGCAGTGCCACGTCTCGGTGGCCGACCCCGAGCGGCCCGGTAAGACGCGCGACGAGTGGTACGCGATCATCAACCTCATGGAGGGTCACGGCCTCAGGATCTCGCAGGAGGAGGCCGACATGATCGTCGACCTTCTCTTCAGCCTGCGCCGCGGCATCGAAGATACACCGGGCTGAGGCCCAGTCCTTTTCCGGGCCCTATGTCCCATCAACATTCGCCGAAGCGCGAAGTCGGAGGATTCCCATGGAACGAAGAGATTTCCTGAAAACCATGTCGGCAACGGGCATGGCGGCGGCGTCGAGCAGCATCTTTGCGCCGGCCACCGCGGAGGCCCGCGGCAACGTCGACATCGGCGAAGTGCAGAGCGTCAAGATCGACGTTCTCACCGAGACGAGCTGGTTCGACAACGCGACGCTGAAAAAGAACATCGTCGACCACGGCGGTGCTTCGACCAATCAGTACACCATCCCCTGGGATTGGGATAACGCCGGCGGCTACGCCGCGTTGATTACGGTCACGACGCTGGAGGGTGAGGAGAAAAAGATCCTCATGGACTTCGGCTGGAGCAACGACTGGATGGACTACATCTGGGAGAAGAACGGTATACCGGCGATGTTGTCCAACGGCGAGATCGAGTTCGCCGTCCTCTCACATTGGCATCTCGATCACCTCTGGGGTGTCGAGTCGACAATGAAGCACCGCCCCGACATCAAACTCTACGCGCCGTCGACCTTCTATCCGGAAGACATGGCGCTGCTGAACGAGAAGGCCCACCACACGGCGGCGACCAAGGACGGCAAGGACGTCCACATCTGCAAGAACGACACTCCGCACACCGGCGAGCTGATCCTAACGACGACCGAGGGCGAGAACGGCGAGGGCGTTTACAAACCGTTCCCGGGCATGGCCATCAAGATGTTCGACGTGCCGATCCTGCTGCGCGTCCGCGGCGAAAATGTCCTCTACTTCAACGTCAAGGACAAGGGCGTCGTCACGGTCACCGGATGCTGCCACCCCGGCATCCTGACCCTGTTCTCGCACGCCCGTCGCAACTTCAAGGGCTATCAGCCCTACGGATGTTACGGGGGTCTGCATCTCACCCTGTTCGAGACCTGGGACCCCAAATTCGACGACATCATCCGGGGTGTGAAGGCGTTCAAGCTACAGCAGGTTGCTTGCAACCACTGCACCGGTTGGCTTTGGGCGGAAAAGGCCGCCGAGGCCGGCATTCCGATCGTCAAGGGCACGGACAAGTTCAAGGAATACAAGCGGCAGTCATCCGTCGCCAAGGGCAGCAACGTGTTCCTGACGAATGGCGACGCGATCACTTTCTAGACTCGGGCTTCTGGCAGCACTCCCTGTTGCCCTTGCCCTTCCGGCGGCGGCCATCGCCGGGTCATCTGGAAACGCTGCCGCCGGACGGGTCCTGTTCGAGAAACGTTGCCAGCGCTGTCATACCATCGGCCGGCTGGCCGGGCTCGGCGACCTGGTCAGGGGAGACCTCCGGCGTATCGACGAACGGATGTCGGTCGTCGGGCTGCTGTGGAACGAGGAAGTGGCGCATCTGCGCGCCTACCTCAACGCGATGGCGCCGCCCGAGCCCCCGCAGGGGGAGACGGGGACCCAATAGCGTTGGGTCGAAAGGAGGAGACGATGGTGGCGACAACCACGGCCACTTCGGGAAGCCCAATCGGTCAGAGCAAGCATGTTGTGATGGGCGTCGTCAATCTCGCGGCGGCGTTCGCGCTGGTCTGCGTGCTTTGGTACTTGTTCATGCATCCCAACGGCGTCATGGCGCTCTACACGCCCATGTACGGGTTTTCCCTGCTCGTCGTTTTCGTCGCCTCGATCGTGCTGATCAGCAAAGTCGTCGACTTTTATCCCTTGGCTGCGGCACGCATGAGCCCGCCGGTCCGCGGCATTGTCTTCTCAGTCGCCGCCTACGTCATGATGCTCGTGCTCGTCTACGGCGTCTTCTGGAGCTTCATCGGCAAGTTCGGCATCACCTATTTCAGTCCGCACGCGATCGTCGACGCCGGCGGCGTCGGTGCGGAAATTTTCAACGCGCACGAGAACGCGTCGACCGCCATCATCTACCTGTTCACGGCGTTTCTGTGGGTCGCGCTCCTATGGTCGGCGGGCTTTGGCCATTGGCCGTGGCAGGGCGCCGCACCTGCGGCAGCCGCCCTCGGCCGTCTCGGCATCGTCGGGCTGCTCACCGTCGTCGTCTATGTCGTGCTGTTCCACCCGCACGTCAGCTACCTCTTCTATCCGGCGCAGACCATGGCCGGTGTCGAGCCCTGGTGGGCGTCCTGGGCGATGACGTCCAGCGCCTACTACAACCTCGGGATCCTGCTGTGCATGGTCCTGTGGATCGTCATCGCCGACGTCCTTTGGGACGGCTATCCGTGGCGGTTTCTCGACGCCGATGGCGAGGGAAACTTCCTGCGCGGTCTCGCTGCCATGGTCGGCACGGCGGTTCTCGGAATCGTCACGTTCGTCGTCATGCTGCGGGTCATGGAGCTGTTCTGGTTCGAGCCCTTCGAAGGCGGCCAGTACACCGATGCCCCCTATTTCCGCTACCTGCACGCGGGCGAGATCGCCGGCTTCGCCATACTCGGGGCATTTGCCATACGCACCTACCTCGGCAACATCCTGAGGGACACGGGCCTATGGCTCCGCGCCGCTGTTCGCACGGTCGCTGCCGCCGCGGTCGGTGCGGCGCTGTATCTCTTCTACTACTCGGAATTCTCCACCCTGCTGCTTGGCAAGGTGCCGGGGATCGGACAACCCGAAGACACGCCGCTGGTGTGGACCCTGCTGTTCCTCGCCGTCGTCCTCGTTCAGCTCGAGTTCTTCAGCGGCTGGCCCCTTGAACGGGACGACCAACGGTGACCCGCCAGCCCGCCCTAGGCGACCGCCGGCAATTCCTTGTCGGGTTCCTGCGCCAGCAGGTGGTCGAACCGATCGTGCGTGCCCGCGATGCCGTGCGCGAGGACATCCGGCGGGAGCGGTTCGAGGAGGTCTACGAATCCGAGCTCCGGGCGTTCGGCCCCGACGTCCTCGCAGACCTGGTTCAGCGGACGGGAGAGACGGCTGGGAATGCCGACTATGCCGACATCGCCAAATCGCTCGCAGCGGACGTATTGGACACAGACGATGAACCCGTATGAATTCTTCAGGGCGCGGGTCGGCGCAATGATTTTGCACGGCTTCGCGGTCGACTCGGTTCGCACCAATCTCGATCTGAAGAGCGCCAGCGAGGTCTGGGGCGGACCGGACATGGACGACCGCGCGGCGTGGTATTTCTGGCTCGCCACGGCCCCCGGTGCCTACCGCCTTCGCCTCGTGCTCGCCTCTGCGGACGACGATTCAGAGGGGAACGCGCTCCGCGGCGTTTTCTCGGTCAACTACTATCCGTACCGCTACGAACCGGTCTATCGGCATTTCTCGCGACGGGAGCGGGAGCTGATCGAGAGCGGCGTCTTCGACGAGACGAACACGCCGAAAGCGGACTCGCTCGGGGGGATTTCGGACGGTCTATTCGGAGTCGGGTCGATCGAGTTCTTGCACGATCCGGTCTGCGGCCAAACGTTCCTAACCTATTCGAGCCTCGACAAGATGCGCATCCAAGGCACGGCGTCGGTTAATCGCGACGTGCCGGCGTGGGACGTCGGCTATCCGTTGTTCGATGCCATCGCTGGCCTCCAGGCGTTCCTCGGCCGGCGGCACCCGAAGCGCGTGGTGTTGAGCAGCCAGCCGGGGTTCGAGTTCGTCGAGACAGCGGACGGACGCCTCGAAGACCGGGATAGCATCGATGCCGAGTTCAAATCGCTGCTGGTCGCGTTCCATCCAGAACGTCCCGGAGGGCGGTCGGCCATCGAGGACCGGATCACCGCGCGTCACACCGCCGAACCCTGGAGGCCCTTGGTCGACTCGACGGCTCCCGCTCATTGCGGACACGGGCGCTCTCACGGACACGCGCACGTTCATGGAGCCTGCACCTGCGATCACGGCGACCCGCATGCGCCGGCCGATGTGCCGCACACGGTGCGTTTGGACGAGATCGTGGGTTCGCGACCGCTCGCCTTCAACGAGCAATGGTGGGCGCTGGCCGACGCCGACCAGACCGTGCCGACCATGCCCTGCGGCTGCCACTGAGCGAGGCGGCCGGCCAGCCTCACCACCTGTGCAAGCGGTTCGCGCTGGAACCTCACGCCTACTCCGCCGCGTCCTCGTCGCCGGTGTAGAACTGCGGCCACTGGCGTTTGACAATAGGTCCGTCGTCGGCCAGCGCGTGACAGGTGTTGAGGGTCTGCGGCCGGCGGCCTTCTTTGGCCGCCTGGTCGCGTTTGGCCCGTGCCGCTGCCACCGTCTGAAACGCCGTTGTTGTCATCGGCCCCAGCAGCAGGCCGGTCAAGTGGGTACAGCCGTGGGTGCGGCCCATGCGCTCGTAAACGTCGCGGCGGAATCCCGGGCCGATGCCGAGCCCCACCAGGGTCTCGAACACCGGCGTCACGTCACCGCAGATGGTGAACGGCCCGGCCTCGGTCGATGCCTCGGCGGCCCGGATCACCAGATCGTCGTCGAGGGTGATGCGGATCAGCATTTTGTGGGTGGGCTCGCCGGCGACGATGCCCTGGCGGTCGCGGTTGTCGAACGAATAGGTCTTGGAGTCCTCCAGCATCCCTTCGATGTCCCACAGACCGTCTGAGCGGCGGAAGCCGCGGCAGCGGATCTCGCGGGTGTGGATGTGGTCGCGGGGAACCGCTCGGGTTAGGGGCATGGCGCTCTCCTCGGCGTTTCAGCCGTCTTCGCCGGCGGCCTCGGCCTCGCGCGGCGGGGTGATGCGGATCGATGTGATCTGGTGGCGGTGGCGGCGCAGGATATCGAACCGAAAGCCGTGGAACAGGAAAGCCTGACCGACTTCTGGGATGCGCCGGGACTCGTGCAGGACCAGTCCGGCGATGGTCGCCGCCTCCTCGTCGGGCAGGCGCCAGTCGAATTCGCGGTTGAGGTCGCGGATGGTGACGCTTCCCTGAACGATGAAGCTGCCGTCGATCTGTCGAACGACGCCGGCGACGGCAACGTCGTGCTCGTCGGCGATGTCGCCGACGATCTCCTCGAGGATGTCCTCGAGGGTGACGATGCCCATCAGGCTGCTGTACTCGTCGATGACCAGGGCGAAGTGCTCGCGCCGGCGGCGGAACTCCTGCAGCTGGTCCAGGAGCGAGGTCGATTCGGGAACGAACCACGGTTCCGCCGCCAACGCGACGACGTCCAGGTCCTCCAGGTTGCCACCGCGGGCGCGCACGGCGCGCAGCAGCGCCTTGGCGTGGACGACACCAACGATGTTGTCCAGTTCCTCGCGCCACAACGGGATGCGGGTGAACGGGCTTTCGAGCACCTCGGCGACGACGGTGTCGGCGGGCAAGCCGGCGTCGATCATGGTGACATTCTTGCGGTGAATCATGATCTCGCCGACCTGCACCTCGGCGAGATCGAGGACACTGCGCAGCATGGCGCGTTCATGCTCCACCGGGCGTCCTTCGGCGGCATGAAGGTCAATGGCGCCGCGCAGTTCCTCGGCCGTCGGCTCGGTTTCGTCCTGCTCGCGCACGCCGAACACGCGCAGCGTCCCCGAAACCACGACCTGTAGCGCTTGGACGATCGGCGACAGCACGACGACGACCGCATTGACCACGGGCGAGACGACCAAGGCCATCCGGTTGGCGTTCCGGAACGCGTAGGTCTTCGGCAGGATCTCGGCGAAGATCAGCACCAGAAGCGTCATCGTCAGTGTCGCGTAGGCGACACCGGCCTCGCCGAACATGGAGATCAGCAGACTTGTCGCCAATGCCGAGGCAAGGATGTTCACGAGGTTGTTGCCCAGCAGGATGGCGCCGATCAGCCGCTCCTTGTCCTCGTGCAGGCGGTTGACGATGCGGGCGCGGGCATCGCCGTTCTGGTCCATCTGGTGCATCAGCGGCCTGGACGCCGCGGTCAATGCGGTTTCGGAGCCGGAGAAGAACGCCGACAGGATCAGCAGGACGGCGATCGAGGTGATGGTGATCAGCATGGGTGTTCTCTTGAAGTGATGCCCTGCGGGCGCCGTCCGCCCGCCGGGGTCATGATTCGACCGAATCCTCCAGGAACCGGCGGACGTCACCGATGTCGACGTCGCCGGCGATGAACGACTGGCCGATGCCATGAGCGAGCACGAACCGGACCCGCCCGCCCGTGACCTTCTTGTCGCGCGCCATATGGTCGAGCAGATTGTCGATCGACCAGGCTCGGCCCGGCACGGCGTCCAGCCCGGTCGGCAATCCAACTGCGGCAAGGTGGCGGCGTACCCGGGCGGCGTCGTCGAGAGGGCAGAGACCAAACCGCGCCGACAGGTCAAAGGCCATGACCATGCCGATGGCGACGGCCTCACCATGGAGCAGGGCGTCGCCATAGCCCGTTTCGGCTTCAAGGGCGTGGCCAAAGGTGTGGCCGAGGTTCAGTAAAGCGCGCTGGCCCGCCTCCCTCTCGTCGGCAGCGACGATCGCCGCCTTGGCCTCGCAGCTGGTCGTCACCGCATGACGCCTCGCTGACCGGTCGCCTTCGCAAAGCGCCGGGCCGTGGTTTTCGAGCCAGGCGAAGAACGGCTCGTCATTGATCAGGCCGTACTTCGCCACTTCGGCATAGCCGGCGCGGAGCTGCCGATCATCGAGGGTATCGAGGACGCCGATGTCGGCGAGCACCAGCCCAGGCTGATGGAAGACACCTAGCAGGTTCTTGCCTTGGCCGGTGTTGATGCCGGTCTTGCCGCCGACGGAACTGTCGACCTGCGCCAGAAGGGTCGTCGGTATCTGCATGAAGTCGAGGCCGCGTAGAACGATCCCGGCGGCAAACCCAGTGATGTCGCCGATGACCCCGCCGCCGAGGGCAATAAGCACAGTGCGGCGTTCGATCCGCCTTTCCAGAAGCCGGTCGGTCAGCCAGCCGAGATAGTCGAGGTCCTTGGTTCCTTCGCCCGGGGGTAGGACGACGGCGGCATAGGGGATGGCTGCGGTGTCGAGCGACGCCTCCAACGCCCCGAGGTAAAGCGGTGCCACGGTCTCATCGGTGATGATCACCGTCTCGCGACTGCCGGCGATCGCGCCGATGCGCTCCCCTGCGGTCGCCACCAGTCCTTCGCCGACGAGGATGTCATAGGATCGTTCGCCGAGTTCGACACGCAGCTGGTCGACCGTTGCCGGCGGTACGACGGGGGCCAGAGTCATGAACGGCCGTCCGCTGTCCGATGGCGCTCCGCGCCACGGGACTCCAGGGCCAGGACCACCAGATCGACGGTGCGATCGGCGGGCGCGGTGCTGGTGTCGACGACGATGTCGGCCTCGGCGTACACCGGATGGCGCTCCGTCATCAGCCGTTCCAGCGTCGCCCGTGGATCGCCGTTCTTCAGGAGTGGCCGACCGCCACGGCGCCCAGTGCGTTCGACAAGGATGTCCAGATCGCCCCGCAACCAGACGGATATTCCGTGTTCGCGGACGCGACCCCGGGTTTCCTGGTCGAGAAACGCTCCGCCGCCAGTCGCCATGACAACGGGACCCTCGTTGAGCAGGCGCGCGATGACACGCCGTTCCCTGTCGCGGAACGCGGCCTCGCCGTAAAGCTCGAAAATGTCCTCGATGGAGCAGCCGGCCGCGCGGACGATCTCTTCATCGGCGTCGACGAACGGCATCCCCAAGCGGTCGGCCAAACGCTGACCGATGCATGATTTGCCCGCGCCCATCAGTCCAACCAGGACGATCGAGCGGTTGTGAATCCCGGAACCGATGTTGGTCATTGCTAGATTACGAGTTGGCCCCGATACCGGGCGCGGTCGTTGAAAGCCCCGGCACGCCCCGGTAAACTGCCGCACATTCGCCGTAGTTGAAACCTAACATACCTACCCTTGGGCTGTCGTCAAAGGGCGCCGGCGCGGCAAACTCGCGGCCTCTGGTCGGGAAGCGTTCGTCGGATGGATGGGCAAGGAGCAGATGAAGGGTCTATCGCGATTTGTTCTAATCGTCCTCGCGGTCGTCGTACTCGGCGGCGCTGCGTTCCTGGCGAGGTGGGACATCCCGGCACCTACGGCACCGGTCGAAAAGGTGATCGCGGATGACCGTTTCCCGCGCTGAGCGCCGCCGTTTGGCGATCGCTCCCGCCCGAGTGGCCCTCATATCGCTGGCCTTGGCGGTGTCGGCGGGAGCCTGGGCGCAGGACGAGCGGCCGTCACGTGGGCCGGTCCAACTTGCGCCGCCCAAGTCTTTGGATCAGACGGCTCCGACGCCGTCGGACGAGGCTCCGCCGCCGGATGTTCCGCAAAAGGCCGATCCCCTTGTGCCACCGGACGGAACGGCGATCCAGGTCGACTCGCTGAGTGAAATCGACCCCGATTCCGCCGGGATACTGACGGTCGAGGACGAGGGTTTCGGCATTGATATGTGGCGGGGGACCGACCGTCGGGTCGTCGATGCCCTGTTGCCCCGATTGCCTGTGAAGGCCGCGTCCTCGGCGATGCGCGGCCTGATGCGCCGATTGCTGCTCTCCGCCGCGGCGGTGCCGGAGGGACCATCGAGCCGCGGCGGGCTTGTCGCGCTCAGGGCACGGCTGTTGGCCGAGATGGGCGATCTTGCCGGCGTCGCGGCGCTTCTGGACGCGACGCCTGGCCGCGCCGCCAATCCGGCCCTTGCGGAGATCGAGGCGGATGCCCGCTTCCTCGTCAACGACAATGCCAGGGCGTGCGCGTTGGCATCCAATGAAATCCGCGAACACGACAGCGCCTATTGGCAGAAAGCGTTCATTTTCTGTCAGGCGCTGGCTGGCCAGCACTCCCGCGCGTCGCTGGGTGTAGACCTGCTGCGCGAGCTCGGTGAGGGCGACAACGCGTTCTTCTCCTTGGTCGAAGGGCTGGCCGGCGGCGGCAGTACGGACTTGGAGCGGATGCCCAATCCGACACCGCTGCATTTGGCCATGGCCCGGGCGGCCAAGATGCGGCTGCCGCCCGACGTGATCTCGTCCAACCGGCCCGGTGTTCTGAGGGCCATCGCCATCAGCCCCAATGCGCCAGTTGAGCTGCGGTTGGAGGCTGCGGAGCGGGCCGAAGCCGCGGGCGCGCTCTCCATCGACACGCTGCGACAGCTTTACACCAGTATGTCGTTCTCCGAAGAAGCGCTGGCCAATCCCCTGTCCAAGGCCGAAGCCGAGAGCGGCCCGTTCAGCCGCGCACTGCTGTACCGGACGGCGCTGGTGCAGACCGTGCCGACGGCCCAGGCCGAGGCCGTTGCGCGGGCATTCGAACTGGCGCGCGAGGGCGGGCGCTATGTCGCGACGGTACGCGGCTTTCTTCCGGTTCTGCGTCGGCTACCGGCGAGCGGAGAACTGGTGTGGTTCGCTCCAGAGGCTGTCCGCGCCCTGCTGGTCGCCGAACAGCACGAGGACGCGACCGCGTGGCTGGTGCTGCTTCGCGAGGCATCGATTGCCAGTCCGCAGACTGGCGACGCCTTGGCCGCGTTGATGCCCATCGCCCGCCTCGCCGGCGCGCCCGATGCCGCCGAGTGGGATGTCGCGGGCCTCGCCGAATGGTGGAACGGCATGAAAGGCGAGGACGCTGCCCGCGACCGTGCGACATTGCTCTATTCATTGCTCGACGCCGTCGGTGATCCGGTCCCCGAGCCCCTTTGGAATGTTCTGCTCGACGGACCGGAGCGGTCAGCGGCAGCGGTGTCGCATCCGGCACTTTGGCGCCAGCTTGGCAATGCGGCCGAGGACGGACGCCTTGGCGAAACGGTGATGCTGGCGCTCTTAGCGCTCGGCGATGGCGGACCGGCGGCGGTGGAACCGCTGACTCTCAGCCACGCAGTGCGTTCCCTTCATGCCGTGGGTCTGGTAGCAGAGGCGCGGGCGATCGCGGTCGAGGCCGCCGCCGCCGCGGGACTGTGATAGGCCGGCGACCGAAGTCCCCGCAACTACCGGCATCCCGCCACGTCGGGACATTCCTTGAAATGCTTACGGCGGAACGCGGTGCGGCTGCCAACACCATCGACGCCTACCGGCGCGATCTCGAAGACGTGGCCGCCTATGGCGCCGCCCGGGGGCGCGAAATCGAGGATGCCGACGCCGATATGTTGCGCGGCTATCTGGCCAAGCTTGCGTCGGCAGGCGTGGCGCCGCGGACATCGGCGCGGCGGTTGTCGGCGCTGCGTCAGTTCTATCGCTTTCTGTATGCCGAGGGGCTGCGCGGCGATGACCCCACGGTAGTGATCGACAGTCCGCGCCAGGGCCGGGCGCTGCCCAAGTACCTCTCCGAGGACGAGGTCGAACACCTGATGGCGGCGACGAGGCAGCGCAGCGGACCGGAAGGCCGGCGTCTCGCCGCGTTGATGGAAGTGCTCTACGCCGCCGGGCTCAGGGTCTCGGAACTGGTCGGCCTGCCGTTGTCAGCAGTGTCCGGAGACGGTCGGTTCCTGATGGTTCGCGGCAAAGGCGGCAAGGAGCGGATGGTGCCGCTGACCGAGCCGGCAATCGAGGCGTTGGCGGCCTATTGCACCGGGGGTGCGCGGCGGACGTTCCTCCCCGGGCGCGGTACCCGTCGCGCCGAGTCACCGCGGCTGTTTCCGTCGCGGGCACGGGCCGGCCACCTTACGCGAGCGAGATTCGCCCAGCTTCTTAAGGAGCTTGCCGCCGAGGCCGGAATCGATCCCGCACGCGTTTCGCCGCACGTGTTGCGCCATTCCTTCGCCAGCCATTTGCTCGCCAACGGTGCCGACCTCCGCAGCCTCCAGCAAATGCTTGGACACGCCGACATCTCGACCACGCAGATCTACACCCACGTGTTGGAAGAGCGGTTGAAGGCGTTGGTCAACCAGGCCCATCCACTGGCTGGCACCGGTCGCTGAGACCGGGCCCGAGAGCGGGGTGGAGCGACAATGGGCTGATCGTCTATAACGTCTTGGTTGTCCTCTATTTCCCGGGCCCCGAGGCACCGATGAGCTTCACCGTCGTCGAACCGCGCCGCGTCCGTCTGAACCGCTCGGAGCTTGCCGTTCCGGGATCGAGCCCGCGATTCCTGGAAAAGGCTGCGACAAGTGCGGCCGATATCATCCTGTTTGATCTTGAGGACGCCGTCGCGCCGGCCGACAAGGAACAGGCGAGGCGTAACGTCATTGCTGCCATCCGCGACCTCGACTGGGGCGGACGCACGCTGTCGGTACGCATCAATGGCTTGGACACGCCCTACATGTACCGCGATGTGATCGACGTCGCGGAGCAGGCCGGCGACCGGCTCGACCTGATGATGGTGCCCAAGGCTGGTACCGCCGCCGACATCCAGACCGTCGACGTGCTGCTGACCCAGATCGAAGCGGCAAAGGGGTTCGATCGCCGGATCGGCATCGAGGCGCTGATCGAGTCCGCCCTCGGCATCGAGAACATCGGCGCCATTGCGGCGGCCAGCCCGCGCTTAGAGTCCCTGCACCTGGGCCTGGGGGACTACGCGGCATCCGTCCAAGCGCGGACGACGACCATCGGCGGCCCGCACCCCGGCTATCACGTGCTGACGGACGCCGACGGAGAGGGCTCTCGCGAGGCGCACTGGAACGACATGTGGCACTTCCCGTTGTCGCGTGTGCTGGTTGCGGCCCGGGCGAACGGGCTGCGTCCGGTCGACGGTCCGTTCGCCGATTTTAAGGACGAAGACGGATTCCGCGCCGCGGCTGGGCGGTCGGCGGTGCTGGGGCTCGAGGGCAAGTGGGCCATCCATCCCAGCCAGATCGAACTTGCCAACGAGATCTTCACGCCCTCGTCCGCCGAGATCGATCGCGCCCGCCGCATCCTCTCGGCGATGGATGAGGCGCAGGACTCGGGTGCCGGCGCCACCGTGCTCGACGGCAAGATGATCGACATCGCGTGCATACGGCAGGCCGAGGTCATGGTTCGTAGAGCCGACGCCATCGCGGCCCGGGCCGCCGGATGACACGATCGTCGCCGTCCGTGCCCTAAGCATCCCGCACAGACATGCCGGCTCCCCTCGACTTCGAAAAGGCGATCGCCGAACTGGAAGGCAAAATCGCCGGCCTGCGCCATGAAGGCAGCGGCGGCGGACTGGCTGTTGCCGAGGAGATGAACCGGCTCCAGGATCGGCTCGACCGGCTCCTCCGGCAGACCTACGCGAAGCTGACACCCTGGCAGAAGCTGCAGGTCGCCCGACATCCGGAAAGGCCCCGTGCGGGTGATTTCGTTCACGCGCTGATCGACGAATTTGTGCCGATGGCCGGGGATCGGGCCGCGGCCGAGGACCCGGCGATCGTCGGGGGCATCGGCCGGTTTCGTGGCCGCGGCTGTGCCGTCATTGGCCAGCAGCGGGGCGCCGGCAGCGAAGCGGGCGCCGCGGCCTACCGCAAGGCCGCGCGGCTCATGCGGCTGGCCGACCGGTTCGGCCTGACCGTGCTGACTTTTGTCGACGTCGCCGGTGCCGACACAGGCGAGGATGCTCCGCGTGATGACCCGACGGCCGCCATCGCCGAGGTTATGGCGGCGGCGTTCGCGCTTCGCGTGCCCATCATTGCGACGGTGATCGGCGAGGGCGCGGGGACCGGCGCCGTGGCCCTGAGCTGCGCGGATCAGATCCTGATCCTCGAACATGCGGTCTACGCCGCCGTCGCACCCGAGGCGGCGGCGCAGGCGCTGTGGGAGGACGCCGAGGAGTCCCGTGCCGCCACCGAAGCACTGAAAATCACTGCTGAGGACTTGGCCACGCAAGGTATCGCCGATGTCATCGTCTCGGAACCTGTGGGTGGCGCCCAGCGGGATCCGGCGGCGGCGATTGCTGCGGCGGCCGAGGCGATCGACACCGCGTTGGTCGGTCTCGTGTCCTTAGACGGCGGAAAGCTCCGCGTGCGCCGCCGCGAACGCTTTCTCGCCCTCGGATCCGGCGACTCCCTCTAGACCGAGGGCCTGCTGATGCCCACGGCCGGGTTGTCGATGTCATATTGACAAATAAATTGTCATTATGATATATTAATTGTCATATAGATGGAAGGACGCTTTGACGATGGATGACGAGCAGATCGAGGCACTCTACCCGCTGACGCTCTATGTACGCCGCCTCTTCCACCGTCTCGGGCATGACGTGACGGCGCTTCACAGCGAATCCGGTATCACCGCAGGGATGCGCGCCGTGCTGGAAAGTGTGATCGCCAAGGGGCCGCAGACCGTACCGGAAATGGCCCGCGTCCGGCCGGTTTCCCGACAGCACATCCAGGGCCTCGTCAATGCTCTGCTCGCGGATGGTCTAGTCGAGACGGCGGACAATCCGGCGCATCGACGATCACATCTGGTGCGCGCCACCGACGCGGGCCGCGCCGCGTATGACCGGCTTCGTGCCCGCGAGGCCGCCGCCTTCCGCAAACTCCCCCTGGGCATCGCCGCCGCCGAGATGAACCTTGCCGCACGGGTATTGGCGACGGTGCTGGACGCGCTGGAGGGTGCCGAGTGGCGCAGCGCCGTTGGCGAAGCCACCGGCGAACGCGGCAGAACTGAAGGAGAGACTCGATGACGACATCCCCCGCGCATACGCCCGACCGCAGGCGCATGCACACTTGGTTGGTTTTCGCAGCGAAGGGCATCGGATGGCTGATCCTGGCCGCCGTGCTGGTGCTCATTTCGTGGAACCTGTTCGCGCCCGAAGTTTTCGGCGCAGATCCCATCCGTTTCCGCAACGCCCTCGGCTTCGTCGTTTTCACCGGCGTTCTGGCGGCGGTGTTGCGGACTGGAACGGGCGGTGGTCGCCATGGTCACCGCTGACGCTGGAGCTCTCAGGCGGAGCGTCATCGGACAGTTCCGCCGGCCGCACGGTGTGCTGGGCCGTGTCGCTGGCTGGGTCATGGCGAACCGTCCGTCGAACCGCCGCCGCAACATGTGGACCGTCGAGCTGCTGAACGTCAGGCCCGGCGACCGTGTGCTGGAGATCGGCTGCGGACCCGGCCTCGCACTTGCCGACGTCGTCGACCGCGTCGGTCCAGGCACCGTGTACGGCCTCGATCATTCGGAAACGATGCGTGGCGTCGCGGCGGCGCGCAGTCGGCGCGCGCTCGCCGATGGCCGTCTGCGCCTCCACGTCGGCCGCGTCGAGGATCTCGCGGCGGGTGCGATGTCCAATCTCGATGGACCGTTCGACCGAATCTACGGCATCAATACGGCGATGTTCTGGAGCGACCGGGCCGCCATTTTCGGGACGCTCGCAGACCGCCTTGCGCCCGGCGGACGCATCGCCGTCACCCATCAGCCTCGCACCGGCGAACGCACCGATGCCGCAGCCGACTCGGCCGCGGATGCCATTGCCGCCGACATGTGCGCGGCCGGCCTGGCCGACGTGCATATCGCGCGGCTGCGGGAGTTGTCGCCCATGGCTGTCTGCGTCATGGGCCATGCGGCGTGATGGGACCGACCTATTGGCCCGGTTCGCTGGCCGCGACTGAGACGACCTCAATGTGGGGCGGCGGCTCATCGAGCACCGAACGGATGGTATTGACAAGGTCGCCCCGCCGGTAGGGCTTCGGCAACAGGCGGAAATGTGGTTCTCCGGTATCCGCCTCGCCTTCGTCGAAAGCGTAGCCAGACGTCAGCAGCACTCGGACATCGGGGCGCAAGCCCAAAACTTCGCGGGCCAATGCCGGGCCGTTGAGGCCGTCGGGTAGAACGACGTCGGTGAACAGCAGATCGATCCGCGGGGCGCGTGCGACAATGTCGAGTGCTGCCGCGGAGTTGTGTGCTTCTTCGACGCGATAGCCCTGCTTGAGCAGCATGCTGACGGCGGTGCGCCGAACCCGGTCGTCGTCCTCGACGACCAGAATGACCTCGCCGCCACCGGTACCGGCGGTCGCGGCCTCGACCGTCGCATCATCGGCGTGCGCGTCCTTAACCGCCCGGGGCAAGTAAAGGCGAATGATCGTGCCTTGGCCGGCTTCGCTCTCGACGGCGATCGAACCGCCCGACTGGCGCACGAAACCGTAAACCATACTGAGGCCGAGGCCGCTGCCTTGCCCGAATCGCTTCGTGGTGAAGAACGGCTCGAAGATCCGGTTGAGCACCTTCTCCGACATGCCGACACCGGTGTCTGAAACAGCGATCATGGCATACTCGCCGGGGCTCAGCGCGACTGCACCGCCGACCTCGACCGCATCTTCGCCGAGAACGACGTTCTTCGTTGTAATCGTCAGAACACCGCCATCGGGCATGGCATCGCGGGCATTGACCGCAAGGTTGACCAGCGAGGTCTCCAGTTGGCCGCGGTCGATCATCGCTTCGGATAGTTCCTCGGCCAGATCGGTTCTGACTTCAATCCGTTCGCCGAGGGTGCGCTGCAGCAGCTTGGTAACAGCGCGAAGCGTCTTATTCAGATCGGTCGCCTCGGGATGCAGCTGCTGGCGGCGGGCGAAGGCGAGGAGGCGGCGGGTGAGTTCCGCCCCGCGCTCCGCCGACCAGATGGCGTCGGTGATGAGTTCGCGATTGTCGTCGTCCTCCGACAGCTCTTCTTCGAGCAACTGAAGATTGCCGACGATGATCGCCAGGAAGTTATTGAAATCGTGCGCTATTCCACCGGTCAGCTGGCCGATGACCTCCATCTTCTGAGCTTGACGCAGACGTTCTTCGGTGGCTTTGCGCTCGGTAATGTCTTCTTTGACGGCAACGAAATGGGTGATTTCACCGCGCCGATCGCGGACAGGCGCAATGGATGCCAGCTCCCAGAGCGGCTCGCCGTCCTTCTTGACGTTGTGGAACTCGCCGGTCCACACGCTTCCCGAAGAGATCGTCTTCCACAGGACCTCGTACTCGGCCGGCGTCATGTTGCCGGATTTGAGGATGCGCGGGTTCTTACCGAGAGCCTCCTCGTAACCGTAGCCGGTGACCTCGCAGAACTTAGGGTTGACGTACTCGATGGTGCCGTTGACGTCGGTGATGACCACCGACGCCGGGCTCTGTTCGATGGCGCGGGTCAGCTTGCGGAGTTCATCTTCGGCGCGCTTGCGGCTGGTCACGTCGCGGATGGACAGCAGGTAGCTTTCCTTGCCCTGCCACATCATCGTCGTCACTCGCATCTCCGCCTGTCGGATCGACCCGTCGCTGCGCACGATCTCGATCTCGGAGGCTTCATCTGCGACGATAGGTACACCGAGCTGGGCGCCCATCAGGTGCTCGGAAGGCTTGCCGAACAGCACCTCGGCGGCCGGGTTGACGAACTCGACGGTGCTCGCCTCATCGACGATGACGATGGCGACAAATTCGAGATCGATGATTGAGCGGAGCTGCGCCTCGCTCTCTCTGAGCGCGTGTTCCGTCGCCTGACGTTCGCTGATGTCCCGCAGCAATCCCGTGTAGAAGCGGTTCCGTCCCATGGTCCAGGTCGACAACGCCAGTTCGATGGGGACCTCGGTGCCGTCGGCGCGTAACCCCTCAAGCTCCACGGTCTTGCCGATGACGTGGTAGCCGCCGCCGGCTGCGATGCGCTTCAGACCTTCCTTGTGGAGATTGCGGAAACGCTCCGGAATGATTCGCGACAGCGGCTGGCCGATCATCTCCGATGAGCCATAGTCAAAAACGCGCTCGGCGGCTTCGTTCCACGACACGATCATGCCATCCGCGTCGATCGAGACGATGGCATCGCTGGCCGATTGGGAGATGCGGCGGAACCGTTCTTCGCTGTCGCGGAGCGCGCGTTCGGCCCGCATGCGGTCGGTGACATCCTCGAACAGCGAAACGACGTCACCCGACGGCAACCGGTAGACAGAATTCTCCCGCCATCCTTCAATGCGGTCGTCCGTGTAGAACGTCGGCGGTATGCGTTCCGGACGACCCGTCTGCCAAACCCTGCGAAGGACGGCCGGTAGTCCGAACTCTTCAATTCCGGGCAGCACTTCAGTCAGCTTGTGGCCAATCACGTCGGTGCGGTCGAGTCTAAGGATGCGTTCGCCGGCGCGATTAAGGTCGCTGAAAACAAAACAATCTTCATCCTTGTCGAGGTAATAGACAGCACCGCCCGTCCCCATGTTGTCGATCAGTTCGCGGAACCGAACCTCTCCTTCTCGAAGGTGGCGGACGATAGGATCGGTGATCGAGAAGAACACTTTGGTGCCGATGCCGATCAGCGCGACGGCGATACCGACGACAATCAGCCCCGCGCGAACGAACGGCGCACTGACTTCGGCAAGGTTGATCTTGGCGACAACACCCAGGTCGAACACGGCGACCGGCTCGTACGCCGCCAGCACCGTCGTACCGCGATAGTCGGGGCCGATCATTGAACCCGAGCGGCCGGATAGCGCGCGGCGCATAGGTTCTGCGAGCGTCGACTGAAACGGTATCGATTCCGGTTTGTCGAAGTCTTCGCCATGGCGTTGCCAGACGAATGCGATATCGTCGCCACGCCGACGTGCAAGGATGAACTCGCCCGTGTTTTGCAGGTCGCCCTCGTGCAGGCGTTCCTGGGCATCGCGGATCTGTGCCAATGTCGCCGCCTCGGCGTTCGCCGGGTCGGCCTCGTAACTAAGCTGGTAGCTGGCCACGGCCTCGATGATGCGGGCCTGGGTGCGGACCGCATCGATGAGCCGGCTTTCCTGCTCTTTGAGCGCGGTACGATAGAGGATGCCTATGGCAGCGCCGCCAACGGCGACGGTGACCGCGGTCAAGATCGCGAACAGGATCAAGAAGCGCCGCCGGTCCTTCATCGCCTTATCAGTACCTCCCGTTCGTTGACACACCTCAAGTGCCGCTCATGGCGGCCGGAACTCTAACCCAGCAGGATCTGTAGAGCATAGCCCATCGGCGCCCGAGCGTGCCGGCTATCGAACCCGAATAAATTCGGTCGGTTTTTCGATGACTGTGTTAAAGGGTCGTTTGGGGGTGCAAGGGGATGGAAAACCGACCGATCGCGGTTCTGTTGGTCGAGGAAGACCCCGACGTCATTGATCGTGTCCGCGATGTGCTGGTTGGCGCGGACGAGAAGAACCGGGTTCGGTTTGTCCCTATCGGAAGCCTCGCGAGCGCCGCACCGGAATGCGCGGACGGTGACATCGACCTGATGGTGCTGTGTGCCAGTGCTCAAGACGAGGTCGCTACGAGCGAGCTTGGATTCGGCGATCTCGAGCGGGTCGTGCGCTGTGCGTTGGAACGCCACTCGCTTCAAGGGTGGGCCGCAAATGCCGGTTGCGATGTGTTAGTGGCAATACCGGCGAACTGGAGAGGATGTGTGGGCCGTCGCCGGTGTCAAAAACCGGGCGAAGCTCGTGAGGCAACTCGCTCCGATCGGCGCCCTCCGATGACCACGCTCGGTTTCTGAGCGAGTATGTGAAGATGTTGGACATCGCACTCGTGCACCGGTTGGTCGAGGGAAGAGGCGTCCTATGGAACAGTTGAACGCATTCGTCGACCGCTGGGCGTTGCCCAATACGGGGCCGCGAGATGTCGTCGATCTTCCCGAAGCGTCCATCGTACGTCGGTAGATGGGATATCTGTTGACGTTCTATAGAGGTCTTACGTGGTGCCGCCTTGGGGGGCGCCCGAGAGGACTGGCGCGGAGGACTGGCTGAAGGAGGCCGTGCCCGGCGTCAGGAACGAACAGACATGACCGATCTCGTGCCGAAGCTTTATATTGCCGGCCGTACGCCGCGGACCGAGCAGGCGGTCGCCAATATCGAGGAGATCTGCGCGAGCGGCGATCTTCAGGAGAACTACCAGCTTGTCGTCATCGACGTGCTGGAGCGGCCGCAGCTCGCCGAAAACGAGCGGATTCTTGCCACGCCCATGCTGGTCAAGGAGCTTCCACCGCCGCTGCGGCGAGTCGTCGGCGATATATCCGACCGTGAAAGCGTGGTTGTCGGGCTCGATCTAGCGGTGCGCAAGGGGATCGAGAATGAGGGTGGCAACGAGTAGGGCGCTGGCCGTCACTGCCGTCGAATAGATTTCGAACCTTTTTCCCGGCTCTGATTTCGTCGCAGGTGACGGATTGCCTAACGGTCGGACCTTGCAGCTCGAAGTTTCAGAAATGGAAAACCTGGAGCGCCTGTTCCCGAGGACACACCTTGAACGGGTGCTGATCAGCTCTTTTCGTTTCGCGACAGCACTTCGCGGAGCCGGGAGACGCTGACCGGTTTCGACAGCGACGTCACCGAGCGCAGCCCCTTGAACTCGGCCAGGAGGCGGGCGTTGACGGCGTAGTCCGGGCTGTACCCGGTGATGATGATCAGGTCTGCCTTGCAGCCTTGTTCGACCAGCCACAGCACCAGTTCGTTGCCGTCGATTTCCGGCATCACCATGTCCATGACGATGGTATCGGGAACCGCCCGCGCGTAGGCCTCCTGAAACTCGCGGGCGTGATTGGTGACCTCAACGTCGTACCCGAGCCGCCTGGCGACTTTGCTCACGAACGTCGCGAATTTCGGCTCGTCGTCGACGATCAGCAGTCGTTTTCCGGGCATCGATCAGTCCTTGGGTTGGCGCCGCAGGTCACCAGGAGCCGGCCGAAATACCGGTCACCCTTTGGCGCCGCGTTGCCGGCCGCTCAGTTCTTGGAGTTCCCGCCTTTTTCCGCCCCGCCGATCTCGTCGAGCAGGGCCTTTGCGTCATCGATGGCCGAGAAATCGCCGTAGAAATTGACCAGATTGCGGAGATACTTGGCGGCTTCATCGCTGCGCCCGGCGCGATGCAATCCGACGGCGTAGTGATACAGGACGTCCGGTTCCAGCGGTAACTTGTCCCTTGCCTTTTCGAGAAGATCGACACCGCGCGCGGTATCTCCGCGTTGCACAAGGATCCAGCCAAGCGTGTCCATAATGCGTGGCGAGTCCGGAGCGCTCTTGTGGGCCTTCTCGGCAAATTCGACCGCTCGGGGATCGTCCTTCTGTTGATAAAGCCATGCCAGATTGTTGAGGATCACGGCGTTGTCCGGAATCTCGTCCGCCAACGATTCATATAACTTGGTCGCTTCGTCATACCGTTTGGTGTTGAGTAGTCCTCCGGCAAGCACCAGCCGAGAGGCCCGGTCGTCCTTGTTTTCCGCGACCCATGCGGCGAGACCGTCCAGCGCGGCGTCGCGGTCGCCGCCTCCCCATCGCGCTCGGTAGAGGCGAAGTGCGAGAGCACCGGACTGCGATAAGGATATCGCCGTTTCGTAAGCGGCTGTCGCTTCCGCGTACATCTTCTCGGTCATCAAGACGTCGCCAACGAGCATGTGGCCGACCGGCGAATCCGGGACCTTTTTGCGCAAGCTTTCGGCAACCCGCAACGCCTCCTCCGGGCGTCCCGTCCGCGCCTCCACTTGGGTCAGCGCGGTGACCGCGGGGACGTGCTCAGGATCGATTTCGATCGCGCGCCGCAGGGAAATGCGCGCGCCATCTTCGTCATTCGTCGCCGCTTGCGCCTGAGCCAGCCGCAGATAGGCTTGCGCCGAGTTCGGCGCTACGTCGACCAACCGCCGGTAGGTGCCGACAGCCTGATCAGGCTCGCCGTTGGCCATGCGTGCCCGTCCGAGCGCATCGAGGGCCTGGGGATTGCGAGGCGCAATCTGCTCGACCTCATGAGCAACGACGAGGGCTTTCTCGGGTTTTCGCGTCGCGATGTAGACGTCGATAAGCCTGAGCCGCGGCAACGCCGCTTGGGTATTGGCGGCGCGGGCGTTCTCGAGCCAACAGACAACGCCGTCGGTGTCTCGGCCGCGCCGCGCCAGATCGGCCAGCGCCATCATCGCGCCAATGTGATTCGGGCTGCGCTCGATGATTCCCTCGAACCGCTTTTTCGCGTTCTCGAGGTTGCCCGCGCGGATCTCCATCTGCGCCAGGTTCATTTCGGCTGGGAAATAGTCCGATTGGATGCTGAGCGCCTGTTCGGAGGTCTTTCGAGCGGACTCGAGATCACCCTTTCCAAGGAACGCCGCGCCCTTGAGGTTGTACGGCAACGGGTTGTCCGCAAGCCGGCCGGCCAAATTGTCCGCCGCTTCGATCGCCTTGTCGAAATCACCGCTCCGAAGATGGGTGAGCGCAAGCAGGATCCCCGGTCGCGTCGCTTCCGGATCCGCGTCCAGAGCGGCTTCGAGGTTGGCGACCGCCTCTCCCGCCTCGCCGGTCGCCAACTTGCTGAGCGCAAGCTGGGTTTTTACCGGAATCGATTCGGGCGACGTCGCTGCGGCCTTCTCGAAAAACGATGTCGCCTCGGTGAACTGTCGGTTCCGCATCAGGGCGTTGCCCATCAGTCCAAGCAACTGCGGATCGTTGGGCGCGCGCTCGACGGCCGGCCGCAATACCTTGACTGCGACATCCGGCTCGTTCTTGCGGATCAGTGCGGCACCGAGAAGCTTTCTCGCAGCGATGTGACGGGGAACCGCGGCAACGAACTGTTGCAGGTGAGTGACGGCCTGCTCGAACTGCCCTTGGGCGTAGTGCACCGATTCGAGCAGGAAGATGCTCGGCAGGTGCGTCGCCAGCGCCTTGCCAGCCCGCTGCAAGGTCGACTGAGCGCCGGCATAGTCGCGCGGCTTCGCCTGCAGCACGGCATTCAGGTAGAGCGTCATTGGGAAGTCGGGGACCAGTTCGTCGACCTGCCCCAATTCGTCCTTGGCGTCCTCGTCGCGGCCTACGTCGAGCAGTACGGCGGCACGGCCGAGGCGCGCGCGGATATCCTCGGGCTGCAGTTCGATGGCCTTTTCGAAGCTTGCTAGCGCGCCGTCCGAATCGCGGGAGAGCCGGCGCAGCTCGCCCTTCATCAGCAGCGCCTGCGTTTGCTCGGGCGAAAGAGCGAGCGCTTCGTCGACGGCCTCCTCGGCTTCCTTGAGCTTCCCGCGCGACCGCCAGACATTGGCCGTGCCGAGCTTCGCCAGGGCGTCTTCCGGATTGATCTCGTTGGCAGCGGCAAACGCTTGCTCTGCTTCGTCGATCTGGTTGAGGCGCATGTGGGCGTTGCCCCGGAGAACCAGGATCGACGATTCGATCTCGGGTGTGCGGTCGCCATTGGTGATCTCGTCGAGGACTTCCTGGTTCTTGTTTTGAAGGAGATAGGCACGGCCCAGATCGATTTTTGAAGGAGATAGGCACGGCCCAGATCGATCAGGACGTCTTCGGCGGGCGCGCCGAGCTTGCGCGCCGTCCGCAGTTCCTTCTCGCTCGACGCTCCGTCGCCAACGCGGAGGTAGAGCTGGCCCAGAAGCAAGCGCGCATTGACGTTGTCCGGGTCGCTCTGCAGCGCGTTCTTCAACTGCACGATTGCCGCTCGAACGTCGCCCTTCTTAATCTGATTGCGGGCGTCTTCCAGGTATTCAGCCGATTTCGTCGAATCCGTTGCTGCGGCCGCCGGAGCGGTCCAAGCAATGGCGGTCAGCATCAGCACGGCGGCCCATGCAGTTGCGCGGGTCAGTGATCGGACCGGTTTCGGCAACGTTCCCTCCCGATTCGCGAACGGCAAGCGGTCAGGCAACGAAATGGGCAGCACATGGGTGCCTGTCTTCCCTGAAGAATCGGCCTGCAACACCCTCCGCCCAAAGACCACTTTATTGGTGGGCGGCGCCAACGACAAGTCGAATGCCTGTTGGGCACGGGCCGCGCCGCGCTTCATCGTCCGATGTATCTCGGCGTAGTTTCGCGTGGGTCCTTACAATCGACTAAGGTGCTGCGATGACGAAATCGAACCAGAGCGAGCGATCCGCGGTGAAGCCACCGCTGATTACGGTGTCCGACATTGGAATCGCTCTTGGGTTGCTGCCGCTCGCCGTGCTCGCCTGGACATTGCCACACCGTCAATGGCAGCGGGTGACGCGTGTCACAGCACCCCTAGTCGCCAGGATGCAGCGGCCGGGGCCAGACGCGATCGGCGCATGCGTCGCGCGGACCGCGGGCACACGACTGCCAGACGGCGCCGGAGCACGGATTGTCCGGGAAATCGCCGAGGCCGAGCTCCTGCGCAACCTCCGAGTCGTTTCCGCGGCGACGCCGTTCGCCCGTGCCGTTCCCACGACGCTCGAGGGACGCGAACATATCGACGCCGCCCTGGCGCGGGGCAAAGGCGTGATCCTGTGGGATGGCCATTTCGCCCATGCCGGCCTCCTCACGAAGGTTGCAGTTCATCGCGCGGGACTTACGCTCGTCCATCTCAGCCATCCGCGCCACGGTTTCTCTGACACGCGGTTCGGCATGCGGGTGCTCAATGCCATTTGGCGGGCGGCCGAAGCCCCGTATCTCGAGGAGCGCGTCGTGCTGTCGCTTGCCGGACCGGTGGCGGCAATGCGCCATCTGCTCGAACGGCTGGCGGCCAACGCGGTGGTCTCGATCAGTGTCCGTGACACCGGAAGCCAGCCCGTATTCGCACCGTTCCTGGAGGGCATTTTGCCGATCGCAACAGGAGCTCCCGACCTCGCCTTCCGGTCTGGAGCCGCGCTGATTCCGGTGTTCACCGTCATCGACGGAGCGGGCAACCCGGTCGCCACTGCCGAGCCACCGATCGAACTGCCGCGAGATGGCCCACGGCGCGCGGCCGTCGAAGCCGCAGTCGCCGCCTATGCCGCCCGACTCGAACGTTGGATTCTCCGGCACCCCGGCCAGTGGTTCGGCTGGCTCAACCTTGCCCTTGCGGAGGGGGCGGAACCGGCTTCGTTGCCGCCGACTGGCGACGCCAAAGCGCCCGCCCCTCTACGTGCTGCCAAGCGATGAGGAGCGGAATGCTCGGCGCCAGTTCGCGCACACGGGTTGCCAGCGACAGCGCCAACATGAAGTCGGCGGGCATGCCGAGCAACGCACCGAGCGCGACATAGCCTCCCTCCTGCAGCCCGAGTCCGGCCGGGACCGCGAACGAGCCGCCGCGGATGGCGTTGATCAGGCCCTTCAGCAGGATTGCCTCGGCGAGGCCGACCGGATAGCCCATCAGGTGGGCCGCCAGTAGCACCTCGCCGACCAGCCATACGCGGCCCGCCAGGCGCCAGGCGCAACTCAATGCGATCGCACCCGGGCGGCGGTAGATCGCCCGGATCGCCAGGTCGAGCTGTTCGGCACCGACGACGACGCCTTGCCACTTCTCGCCGGTGAAGACCTTGCCGCCGAGCCGCGCCGCCGAACCGAAGCTGCCGCGGAGCTGGACAACGATAAACCCGGCGATGCCAAGAGCGAGACCCAGCGCGCCGAGGACCGCGCCGGCGATGATCCCCGAATCCGGCGCCAGCACGGCGAGCATGGCGATGCCGGCCAGCGCCCAGATCAGCACGACGATGGCCTGCACCGTCTTGTCGATGACCATCGTCGAGACCGAGTCGGTGGGGGAATAGGACCACAGCGTCAGCACCCGCGCCTTCGCCACTTCGCCGCCGATCGTGGCGACCGGCAACAGCGCGTTGACCGCCGCGCCCATCCACGAAGCCCACAGCGCGTGGAGCCTTGCCGGACGTCGTCCGCGCGGGAACAGGCACCGCCACGCCTCCCCACTGGTCCATTGCATCGGTGGTTCGAACAGGCAGATCAGCAGGATCGCCCAGCCGGCCTGGGCAAGAATACCGGCCACCGTGTTCAAGCCCTGCCAGGCGACCAGCGCGACGACAAGGGCAAGGCCGACCAGCAGGCCGATCAAGGCCTTGGTGCTCATCCGCGCCGTCTTACAGGCTGGACAACGTCTATGCCAAGCCCGCCGTGCGGGCGCGCAGCCGGACCAACGCCAGGACCGCGTCCAGATTCGGCGTCGGCACGCCGGCGAGCCGGCCAAGTTCCGAGACCGCGCCGACGACCGGATCGATCTCCATCGGCCGGCCCCGCTCGAGGTCCTGGAGCATCGAGGTCTTGTGGGCGCCGACCGCGCCGGCCTCGTCGATTCGGGCATCCACGTCGATGGGAAAGGTGATGCCGAGCGCTTCGGCGACCGCCTCGGCCTCGATCATCACCCCGCGAACGACCGATCGGATGTCCGGGGTGGTGGCGATTTCGACAAGCGTCCCACCGGTCAGCGCGCTCACCGGATTGAACGCCAGATTGCCCCACAGCTTGGCCCAGATCTCGTGGCGGATGCGGTTGCGCACCGGTGCCCGGAAGCCGGCATCGATCAGTACCCGGGCCAAGTCCGTGACCCGCTCCGAGCGGCTGCCGTCCGGTTCGCCGAGGACGAACCTGTCACCGGCAATGTGGCGGATCACGCCGGGCTCGACCACCTCCGTCGCCGGGTAAACGACGCAGCCGATGGCCCGCTCCGGCCCCAGCACGTCCCACTGCCGGCCGCCTGGATCGACGCTCTCCAACGTGCGATCGCGATGGGGGCCGTCGACGCCGTGAAAGTACCAGTAGGGGATGCCGTTCATCGCCGTGACCACCGCCGTATCGGGGCTGAGGAGCGGCGCCATGGCTTCGACCGCTCCCGGTACGGCGTTCGCCTTCAACGTAACGATGACGATATCCTGCGGCCCGGCTGCAGCGGGGTTGTCGGTACACAGGGGACGCGCGACGCGGGTGCCTTCGCTACGGATCAGCGTGATCCCGTCTTCGCGCATGGCCGCCAGATGGGGGCCGCGGGCGATCAGCGTTACGTCGGCACCCGCGAGCGCTAGCTCCGCACCGAGCAGCCCGCCGGTCGCTCCGGCACCGAAGATGGCGATCTTCACCGACCGACTCCGCTTAGGTCAGACCGAGGGTTTCGGCAAGTCCGATCCGGCGCAGCTTGCCGGTGGGACCCTTGGGAATCTCGTCGACGAAGACGATCCGCCTGGGGACCTTGAAGGCGGCCAGGCGCTCGCTGGCATAGCCGCGGATCTCCGCGTCGGTGGCAGTGGCGCCGTCTCTGAGGACGATCGCTGCGGCGACCTCTTCGCCGAGTGTGGGGTGCGGGACTGCGAAGGTGACGGCCTGGGCAACGGCCTCGTGGCCAAGCAGCGTGTCGTCAACCTCACGCGGAGCAACCTTCTCCCCTCCACGGTTGATGATCTCCTTCAGCCTCCCGGTGATGGTCAGGTAGCCTCCCTCGTCGATCACCCCCTGGTCGCCGGTGCGGAACCAGCCGTCGGTGAAAGCCTCGGCGTTGGCCTTCGGGTTGGCCTCGTAGCTGCCGAACACGTTGGTGCCCTGGATAACCACTTTGCCGGTCTCGCCCGCGGCGAGCCGTTTTCCTGCCTCATCCATGACCGCGACCTCGGGTCCCGCGGCGGCGCCGACTGTGCCCGGTTTGTGCGGCGCTGGGGGCAGGGGGTTGCTGGCCATCTGGTGGGCCGCCTCGGTCATGCCGTAGGCTTCGATGGCAGGGGCTCCGAACGTCTCTTCCAGCGCCGCCATGACCGTCGGCGGCAGCGCCGCCGAGGACGAGCGCACCAATCGCAGCCTCAGCTTGTCGATCACCTCGGCGTTGTGGGAAGCCCGGGCAAGGATCGCCTGATGCATGGTTGGCACCGCCGTGTACCAGGTCGGGTCGGCTTCCTGCAGCCAGGCGAACACGCGCAGCGCATTGAAGCCCGGGCAGCAAGTGACTTGTCCACCGGCGGAGAGGGATGCCGAGAGCGCGGCGACCAGCCCATGGATGTGGAACAGCGGCATGACGTTGAGGCAGTGATCGGCGTCGGTCAGCGCCAGCGACCGGGCGATATTGCGGGCCGACACGGCGACGTTGGCGTGTGACAGCGGCACCATCTTGGGGCGCGAGGTGGTTCCCGACGTATGCAGCACCAACGCCGTATCCTCTGGCACCGGCGGCCGGACGGGCGCCGGTGAGGGAGCCGCGTCACATTCGAGAGCGAACGAATCGGCGGGACCGTCGGCCTCGGAAACCAGGCCGACCACGATGATGCCGCGCCGCCGGGCGACGGCGACGGCGGCCGACTCGCTTCCCGCTTCAATGATCAACGCCCGAGCCCCCAGGTCGTCGAGATAGAAGGCGAACTCGTCTTCGCGGTAGGACGGATTCAGGGGCGCCGTCGCCGCGGCCGCCGAGGTTGCGAGGAACGCCGTGGCCGCTTCGGGTCCGTTGGCGAGGACGATGGCCACCCGATCTGCACGACCGATCCCGGCCCCGTTCAGCGCCACGGCAGTGTCGGCGATCAGCCGGCGGAGCCCGGCGTAGGTGAGGGGTGCGCGTCCTGGCGCGCCGATGGCCGGCGCATCATCACGGCCGGCATTCAGCAGATCGGGGATCGTGGCGGGGTCATTGGGCATGATCGGGATGGGTTCCTCCGTGAGTCGGCGACATTCTAGCGCCCTCGGCGGAGGGTTCCACAGCCGCTGATCGGCAGGTGGCGGAGACCGCCGGCTCGGTTATACTCGCGCCGGACGGGGGAGCGCGGATTCCACGATGATTTTCAATTCCGTTGCCTTCGTTACATCGAAAAGCGACGAGGCACAGGCTGCCGAACGGCGGCTCAAGGAACGGTACGCCCACACCACGCCGGAACAGGCCGACATCGTCGTCGCCCTCGGCGGCGACGGGTTCATGCTCGAGACGCTGCATCGTCATCTCCATCGCTCGGCGCCCATCTTCGGCATGAACCTCGGCACCGTCGGCTTCCTGATGAACGCATACGAGGAGGAAGGGCTGCTCGAACGCCTGCAGCGGGCCGAGCCGATCACCCTCAAGCCGCTGGGGATGACCGCCACCGATGTCCACGGGCACACCCACGGGGCGCTGGCCATAAACGAGGTGTCTCTGCTGCGTCAAACCCGGCTGGCGGCAAAGCTCCGAATCCTCGTCGATGATGTGGAGCGCATGCCCGAAATGATCTGCGACGGAGTCCTTTTGGCTACTCCGGCCGGAAGCACCGCCTACAACGTCTCGATCAACGGGCCGATCCTGCCGCTCGGCGCCGGCGTGCTGGCACTGACGCCGATCAGTGCATTCCGGCCGCGGCAGTGGCGGGGCGCCATCCTGCCCCAGCAGTGCACCGTGACCTTCGAGGTGATGGACGCGGAAAAGCGCCCCGTCAGCGCTGTTGCCGACAATGCCGAAATCCGCGATGTCGCTAGCGTGCTCGTCCATACCGATGAGGAGGCGGCACCGGTGCTGCTGTTCGATCCCGAACACAATCTTGAGGAACGGATCATCAAAGAGCAGTTCCTGCCGTGACCGCGGCAACCCTGGGACCGCTCGCCGGCGCGCTCGCCCTCGGCGCCGTTGGCGGTGCCGGCTTCTGGTGGGCGGGCTTGCCGCTGCCCTGGATGACCGGGGCGATGTGTGCGACGACAATCGCATCGCTGAGCGGTGTCCCGCTGGCCGGGCCGGTGCGGTTGCGGACAGCGATGATTGCCGTACTCGGGCTGATGCTCGGCAGCGCATTCACGCCCGACGTCGTCGACAAGCTGCCCGAGTGGCCGGCCAGTCTCGGCGCCATGGCGATCTTCGTCGTGATTGTCGGCACCGGCCTCTATTTCGTGCTCCGTCGTTGGGCCGGCTTCTCGATGGCGACTGCGTACTTCTCCGCCGCGCCCGGGGGACTGACGCAAATGGTGCTGGTCGGCACGTCCGTGGGCGGCGACGAAAAGACCATTTCACTGATGCACACCGTCCGACTGATGCTGACGGTTCTGGTGATTCCGCTGTGGTTTCGGATCTTCGAGGGATACGTACCAGGGACCCGCGGCGGGGACGCGTGGTTCTCCGGCATCGACCACGTCGAAGCGGCCATTCTTGGAGTTTGCGCCGTCGCAGGAGTCTGGTTCGCGGCGCGGCTGCGCCTTCCGGCGCCGGCACTGATCGGACCTACGGTGCTGAGCGCCGCCGTGCATTTTACTGGGCTCAGCCAGGCGGGGCCGCCCGATGCCCTCGTGGCGACCGCCCAGGTGGTGCTCGGCGCGGGGTTGGGGTGCCGCTTCGCCGGCGTGCCGGTGCGCAGCGTGATCGGGGTCATCGGGATCGCCGCCAGCGCCACCGCGGCGCTCATGGCGTCGGCGGCCATTGCCGCTGGGGTTTTGCATCAGACGCTTGGGTTGCCGTTCGGCGTGGTGTTGCTGGCGTTCTCGCCTGGCGGCGTAGTCGAGATGTGCCTGATCAGCTTGGCGATGGGCGTCGACATCGCCTTCGTCTCCACCCACCACTTCCTGCGCATCTTCCTGATCGTGCTGCTCGCACCGCTCGTGTTCGCGCTGGTGAGGCGCGCCGGCGGTCCCGCATAGGCGTTCAGCGGTGGTCGGTGCCGACGGCGTCGGCAAGGGAATCGAAGCCGTCGGCACGAAGCCTTTTGCCCAGGTCGTGGACGATCTCGCTAATCAGGCCCGGACCCGCGTAGATGAGCGCGGTGTAGAGCTGAACCAGCGAGGCTCCGGCACGGATCTTGGCGTAGGCGTCCGCACCGTTGCTGATACCGCCGATGCCGATCAGCGGCAGCTTTCCCTTGGTCAGCCGGTACATTTCCGAAAGCACCTCGGTCGACCGGTCGAACAGCGGCGGACCGCTGAGCCCCCCGGCCTCGTCGGCGGAGCCGCCCTTGAGGCCTTTCGGGCGGTCGATGGTCGTGTTGGTGGCGATCAGCCCGTCGATCCCCGATGCCAGGGCGACACGGGCGATGTCGCGAATGTCCTGGGGTGTCAGGTCTGGGGCGATCTTCAGCAGCACCGGTACGTCGGCGCCGGCGCCTTCGCTGGGCCGTGCGTCGAGGACCGCAGACAACAGGTCCTCGAGCTCGGCGCGACTCTGCAGGGCACGCAGTCCGGGCGTGTTGGGCGAAGAGACGTTGACCACGAGATAGTCGGCGTAGCGGGCGACGGCCGGAACGGCGCGGGCGTAGTCGGCGATACGGTCGTCGCTGTCTTTGTTGGCGCCGATGTTGACGCCGACGATTCCGGGGCCAGTGCGCTGGCGTCGCGCGAGGCGGCGCACTGCCGAGTCGATGCCTTCGTTGTTGAACCCGAGGCGGTTGATCATCGCGTGCTCGCGCCGCAATCGGAACACTCGCGGCTTCGGATTGCCCGACTGCGCCCGGGGCGTGAGGGTACCGACCTCGACGAAGCCGAATCCCTGGCCGATGAGCGCGTCCGGGACCTCGGCGCTCTTGTCGAACCCGGCGGCCATGCCAACCGGGTTGTCGAACTCCAGCCCCCAAAGGTGCATGGCGAGTGCCGGATCGGCGATGCGTTTCGCCCGGGGCACCAGACCCGATTTGAGTGCGGAGATGGTGATCCGGTGCGCCGCCTCCGGCTCCATGGTTCGGAGCATCGGCCCCAACGCCTGGTAGGAGCTAAACATCGGCGTTCCCCGGCACGACTCCGGGTGGAAGCACGTGGCGTCCGTCACCGCCGAGCGGCAGGTCGTCGACGGCCGTCACGGCCGAGAGCGGCAATGGGCCATAGAGGTGGGGGAACAGCGCGCCGCTCCGCGAAGGTTCCCAGTGCAGCCCATCGCCGAGCGCCGCCGAATCGACAATCACTACCACCAGGTCCGTCTGGCCGGCACGATGGCGGGCAGCGCTCTCGGCGACCTGGGCGGCGGTGGAGAAATGGATGAAGCCGTCGGCGGCATCCTGGGACGAACCGCCATAGACCCCGTTTGCCAGGGCGGCTTCCCATTCCTCGCGGCGGCAGATGTGAAAGATGGGTTCCCCCGGCATCGTCGCCGTACCGTAGCGGAAAGCCCGCGCAATTCCAAACCTGCGCCGGGACCTGTAAGCTAGCACGCCAGACGCCCAGCCAGAGGGAATCGCGCCGGATGTCCGACCACGCCGCCGTGCTGTTCACCAACGAGAGCTTCTACGTCGCCTTCGCCGGCCGCGATCTCCAGGCGATGGAGGCCCTGTGGGCGCGCGATGCGCAGGTCACCTGCGCCCATCCGGGATGGGAGACCGTTGTCGGGCGGGAGGACGTCCTACGCACGTGGGAGGCCATCCTCGGCAACCCGGACGCCCCCAAGATCGCCTGCCATCCCGCCATCGCGCACGTCTTCGGTGATGCGGCCTATGTGGTGTGCTACGAGGTGCTGGAGGGTGGTTTCCTCGCTGCCACCAACGTCTTCGTCCGCGAGGACGGGGCGTGGCGGATGGTCCACCATCAGGCCGGCGCCTCGCCGCCACCCACCGCCGCCGACGAGGACGCCAGCGAAACCATGCAGTGACCATGGCCCGGCCGGAGGCCCCTGCCACGGGATTGTAACACAACGGCTAACCAGAAATTTAGAAAAGCCCGCTACATCTTGTACCGCCACGCACGAGCGTGCCAACCAACCAAGGGCGGAGAATTCGGCGGGCCGAGTCATGGAACAGTACATCGACCACCAAGACAAACTGATCAACCTGATCAACGAGGCCCTCGGCCGCGCGCGCCTGGGCATACCCATCGATCTCGAGCTAACCGAGATGCTGTTGATTCAAGCCGCCGACGAAGCCCGCCAGGCCCGCATCTGGCCGGCAGGTCTGCACGTCGTGGACTAGGCTGACGCCGGGACGGCATCGCCGCCCGGCCCAATTCCGAAACCGCTAGCCGCGTGCCGGCACGGCGTTGGGTTTGAACAGCTGTTCCCCGTGGATGTTGAAGCCGGCGATCGCGGCCTGTCCCTCCTTGGAGACCAGCCAGTCGACGAACCGCTGGCCCATCGCCGCCTTCACGTGGGGGAACTTCCTAGGATTGACGACGATGACGCCGTAGGGGTTGAACAGCCGATCGTCCCCTTCGACGACGATGCCCAACTCACCCCGGTTCTTGAAACTGAGCCACGTGCCGCGGTCGGTGAGCGCGTAGGCGTTCATGCCGGACGCCGTATTCAGGGTCGCACCCATGCCCGAGCCGGTCTCGCGGTACCAGCTTCCCGACGCGTTGTCGACGTCGACGTCAGCAGCCTTCCACAGACCGAGCTCCATCTTGTGGGTGCCCGAATCGTCGCCTCGAGAGGTGAACGGGGTCGCCGATCTGGCGATCTTCGCCAGGGCCTTGGAGGCGTCGGTCAGGCCGGCGACCTTGGCTGGATCGGCTTTGGGTCCGACGATGACGAAGTCGTTGTACATGACGTCGAACCGCTCAATGCCGTAACCCTCGGTAACGAACTTTTCTTCCGATGGGCGGTGGTGGACGAACAGCACGTCGGCGTCACCGTTGCGGGCCAGCCGGATGGCCTGGCCGGTGCCGACGGCGACCACCCGCACCTCGATCCTAGTTTTTTTGGTGAACATCGGCAGGATGTGGCCGAACAGGCCCGAGTTCTGGGTCGAGGTCGTTGAGGCAACGGTGATGAAGCGGTCGCCGGCGCTCGCGGTGCCGATCCCGACGGCCAGCAGGGCGGCGCCGACCAGACAGGCCAGACCCTCGGTCATGTCTCCATCCCTTGCGTCATCGCATTTGCTTTCGCCACCAGAGCAGTTCGCCGCGGATGAAGGCCTGGGCGAGGTCGTTCCTCGGGCCGGCAAAAAACAGATCCGCGGTCGTCTTCTCGAACATGCGGCCGCGGTGCAGGAACAGGACTTCGTCGGCCAGACGCCGCGCCTGGCCGAGGTCGTGGGTGGTCATGATGATGCGGGTGCCGGCGGCATGAATGGCGTCGATGATCTCCTCGACGGTATGGGTCGCCGCCGGATCGAGGCTCGCCGTCGGCTCGTCGAGGAACAGCACCTCTGGCTCCAGCGCCCAGGCGCGGGCTAGCGCCAGCCGCTGCTGTTCGCCGACGGACAAGGCGCGGGCGGCGCGCCCGGCGAGGCGGCGAAGCCCGGTCCGCGCCAGCGCATCGGCGGTGCGTTCGCGGCACTCGGCGCGCGACAGGCCGCGCAGGGCCAGCGCGAACTCGATGTTGGCGGCAGCCGAACGACGCAGCATCACCGGACGTTGGAACACCATCGCCTGGGATAGCGCCGGATCGCTGCCATTGGCGCCGTGCCAGACGACACGTCCGGCGGTCAGCGGAATGAGGCCGTGACAGAGCCGAAGGAGCAGGCTCTTGCCGGCGCCGTTGGGGCCGATGACGACGGTTCGGGCGCCGGCCTCGAAGGTGCACGTGATCTCCTTGATCAGCCGCTTGCCGCCCGCTTCGAAGGTGACGGCGTCCAGGGCCAGCGGCAGGATCGAGGTCCCGGCGTCCATCATCCCTGGCTTCGCGCCGCCGCTTCGCGGACCATGAACGCGGCGCCGTTCACGCAGATGGTTAGTGCGATGAGGATGATGCCGAGGCCGAGCGCCAGGGCGAGGTCGCCCTTGGAGACCTCGAGAGCGATTGCGGTGGTCATCACCCGCGTCACATGGTCGATGTTGCCGCCGACGATCATCACCGCACCGACCTCGGCGCTGGCGCGGCCGAACCCGGCGAGGACGGCGGTGAGCAGGGTGAACCGTCCGTCCCACAGCAGCGCCCCGAGGGCTTCGCCCGGCCCGGCGCCAAGCGAGCGGAGCTGTTCCTCGTATTCCACCCACAGATCCTCGACCACTTGGCGGGTCAGGGCGGCGATGATCGGCGTGACCAGCAGGACCTGAGCCACGGTCATCGCGGTCGGCGTGAACAACAGCCCGAACACGCCGAAGGGGCCGGCCCGCGACAGCATCAGATAAACGATCAGGCCGACGACGACCGGCGGCAGACCCATCAACGCGTTCAGCAGCACGATCACGGTTCGACGTCCGGGGAACCGGAACAAAGCAACCGCGGCACCCAGCGGACAACCGATGACCGCGGAGACCGCCACCGCCGTGAGGCTGACGCGCAGCGAGAGAACGACGATCTCGACCAGATCCCGGTCCAGGGTGACAACGAGGGACAGCGCAGCGGCGAATGCGTCGCCAAAATCGGTCACAACGTTCGGCCTTGACCAGTTTAGCCAATATGCGCGATTTCATCCTATCACCGGAAAAATTCGCAAAAAAGCCACAAAAAAACATGAATTCGTACAACACCGCGGCGCGCGATCGATCCCGACTCCCCTAGCAAGGCGTTGCCCCGGTTGACGGCGCGGTTGGCGCTCGCCAGGGTCGACTCGCCGCGAAGCCTGTTTTGCGGGTGAATGGACTGCGAAGGTTCGACATGAGCGGGGCGATGATCGTCACCGGCGGCGGGCGCGGGATCGGCGCGGCGGTCGCCCGCTTGGCCGCGGCGCGGGGCTATGCCGTCTGCATCAACTACCGGGCCGGCGCCGCTGACGCCGAAGCGACCGTGGCGGCGATCGAAGCGGCGGGCGGGCGCGCCTGCGCCCTTGCCGCCGACGTCGCCGATGAAGCCGCCGTCGAGCGGCTGTTCAATGAGGCCCAGTCGACGCTCGGCCCGGTTACCGCGCTGGTCAACAACGCTGGCCTGACCGGCAAAGTCGGGCGGCTGGCCGATGTCAACGGCGACACCCTGCGCCGAGTGATCGGGGTCAATGTGCTGGGCGCGCTTTATTGTGCGCGGGCGGCGGCGCGGCGGATGTCGGTCCGCGCCGGCGGTCCGGGCGGCGGCATTGTTAACATGTCCTCGGGTGCCGCGGGCCTCGGCAGTCCGGACACCTATGTCTGGTACGCGGCCTCGAAACGTGCCGTCGAGAGCCTGACCGTCGGGCTCTCCAAGGAACTGGGTCCCGAAGGCATCCGCGTCAACGCGGTCTCTCCCGGTTACGTCGACACCGAGATCCACGACGCTTCGGGTATGCGCGAGCGGGTCGAGCGCGAAGCGCCGTCACTGCCTCTGGGGCGGCTCGGCACCGCCGACGAGATCGCCGAGGCGGTGCTGTGGCTGCTCTCGGACGCGGCGTCCTACGTCACCGGAACCGTTCTCCGCGTCACCGGCGGGCGGTAGCCGGACATCCAGCCGGGCTTAGACACGCCGCCGGCCGATCCCATATGATCGGTAGCCCGTAACCGGGAGGACAACGCGTGAGCCTTGCCGACGAACTCGTCGTCAAACCCGATCCCGCCGACCCGCGGCTGACCCGCCGGGTCGCCGGCGTCGACCATGAGGGCCGGGCGATCGAGACCTCGGTGACGGTGGAGCGGCCGTTGACCCTGTATCTCAACGGCCAGGAGGTGGTGACGATGATGACCATCGGCGACTACCCCGAATACTTGACCGTCGGCTACCTGCGGAACCAGAACATGCTGCGCGCCGACGACGAGATCACCGGCATCGACTATGACGACGAGGTCGAGGTCGTCGTCGTCCGTACGGCGCGCAAGACCGACTACGAGAAGAAGCTAAAGAAAAAGACCCTGACCTCGGGCTGCGCCCAAGGCACGGTGTTCGGCGACGTCATGGAGACCTTCGAATCGACGGTCCTGCCCAAGGACGTCGAGCTTCGCACCTCGTGGCTCTATCGCCTGTTCAAGACCATCAACACGACGCCGAGCCTCTATCTCGAAGCGGGTGCGATCCATGGCTGCGCGCTCTGCCGCGAAGACCGGGCGCTGATCTACATGGAGGACGTCGGGCGCCACAACGCCGTCGACAAGATCGCCGGCTACATGCATCTCGAAGGGATTGGTGCGTCTGACAAGACCTTCTTCACCACCGGACGGCTGACCAGCGAGATGGTCATCAAGACGGTGCAGATGGGAATCCCTATCCTGATCTCGCGGTCGGGTTTCACCGCCTGGGGCGTTGAGCTGGCGCGGCAGGCGGACCTCACCCTGGTCGGGCGCGCCAAAGGCAAGCGATTCATTGCGCTCGCCGGCGAGCACCGCATCGTCTTCGATGCCGATCCGAAAAGCGTCGACGAGGAACCCGTTCACCTGCAACGCAAGGGCGCCCGGTAATGGTCTGCATCCTTCGCGGCGAGCCGTCGGCCGAACCCCGCATCTTTGTCGGCGTGCTCCTCGCGGGGGGGCGGTCGAGCCGCATGGGCGGCGGCGACAAATGCCTGCGCCCGCTCGCTGGGCGACCGATCCTCACCCACGTGATCGAGCGCGCGGCGCCGCAGGTGTCGGCGCTGATCATCAACGCTGGCGGCGATGCGGCCCGCTTCGGCGCCTTTGGGCTGCCGGTCGTCCCCGATACGGTCGAGGGGTTTGCCGGACCGCTGGCCGGCGTGCTCACCGGCATGGAGTGGGCTGCCTCCAACGCCAAGGAGTGTCCCTGGGTGGTCACATTCGCTACCGATGCGCCGTTCTTTCCTTTGGACCTCGTCGCCCGACTTTCGGAGGCGGTGGGGTCGGCGGGCGCCGACATGGCGTGCGCATCCTCGGGAGGACGAGCGCATCCGGTGTTCGGGCTCTGGCCGGTGCGCCTGAAGGGCGAGCTCAGAAAGGCGATGGTCGAGGAGGGCGTCCGCAAGGTCGACGTGTGGACGGCACGCTACAACCTCATCCACGTCGACTTCCCTGTCGAGCCGGAAGACCCGTTCTTCAACATCAATCGGCCCGAGGACCTTGCCGCGGCCGCGGCGGCGGCCGGCTGAACCGGCCACGGAGTTCGGGTCGATGGCATCCCCGAAGAAGAAGCCCAGGGTGCGGGTGCTCATCGGCGCGGCGACGGCGCTGGGCCCCGGCAAGGTGGATCTCCTGCAGGCGATCGCCGAGACCGGGTCGATTGCCGCCGCTGCGCGGCGGATGGGCATGTCGTACCGGCGTGCCTGGCTACTCATCGACCACATGAACAAGTGCTTTCGTGAAGATCTCGTCATGGCGGCGACAGGCGGACGCGGCGGCGGCGGCGCCGAAGTCACGCCTGTCGGCCACGAAGTACTGCGCCGCTACCGCGACATCGAGGCCCGGGCCGAGGACGCCGTTGCCGACCAGATCGCCGAATTCGCCCATCTGCTCGTCGATCCGGAAGGTTAACTACAAAAACCACGTGCATATCAGGTATGCGCCGTGGGAATGACGCAGCGGCGTTGATTGGCTGCGAGCAGATGTTCCCTTAACAAATTGAAAATAAAATATATTGTTCGATTCTAGAAGCGGGCTATCGATCGCCTGGTTTCGTTCGGGGATCCGTGCACCGGTCGTCCCGCGGTCCGGGACTTGAAAAATAATACATTTTTTATTAGTATATTAGGGCCGGTTGCCAAGTATGGGACCGGTGCAACGTTCCGCCTCCGCATCTCATTGGCGGAGGGCCACGTCGCTTCGAAAAGGAGGATGTGGGGCGAACGCCCCTCCTCCGTTGGCCGCGGGAATGGGCTCGCGGTCCGACAGACAGGAGGAGAAAATGTTGACCATGCGTCATTTGATCCCTTGGACGCGGGGCCGGGGCCTTGCGCCCACCCGCGAGTCGTATGTCCACCCGCTGGCGTCGTTCCAGCATGAGTTCGACCGTCTGTTCGACGATCTCTGGCGCGGTTTCGACCTGCCGATGACCGGGCGCTTCCGGCATCTCGGTGAGGTGGTCGCGCCGCGGATCGACGTGACCGAGGACGAGTCGGGTTTCCATGTCTCGGCCGAGCTGCCGGGCATGACGGAGGACGACGTCGAGGTCGTGTTCGGCGACAAGACGCTCACCATCAAGGGCGAGAAGAAGGCCGAGCATGAGGAGACCGAGGAGGGCTACACCTACTCCGAGCGGAGCTATGGCAGCTTCCATCGCACCATCCCGTTCGGCGTCGAGGTGCTGCCCGACAAGGTCGAGGCTACGTTCACCAACGGCGTGCTCGAGGTGACCCTGCCGAAGGCGCCTGAGGTCGAGGCCAAGACCAAGAAGATCGAGGTCAAGGCCGGGGCCAAGAAGGCCAAGCCGAAGACCGTCGAGCACAAGAAAGCGGCCTGACGCCGCGCGGTGTGGATGAACGGGCGGGCCGGCACTGCCGGCCCGCTTTTTTTTGCGTTCTAGTCGACCGCCTCGGTGGCGAAGTCGCCGCCGACACCGTGGAGGCCATCACCGAACATTGTCGGGTAGTAGGTGCGGAAGTCGGCAACGATGGTCTCGAACGGCACGTCCTCGAAGACGCCACGTTCACGAACGTATTCCATGTGCCGCTGCCCCGTGGTGTCGAACTCATGCAGCATGGAATCACGTGTTCCGTCGAAATCCAGCGGATGGACGCCGAAGCGCTCGCACATGGTCAGGTTGAATGCGGGCGTTGCCTTGACCCAGCGGCCGTCAAGCCATAGTTCGGTGTAGCCGTGCCAGGCAAACACGTCGCCACCCATCAGTTCGAGCAGCCGGGGCGTCGCCAGATGGTTGCGCACGTCGGCGAACCCGACCCGCGCCGGAACACCCCGCGCCCGCGCCACTGCCGCCAGCAATGCCGCCTTGGGAATGCAGAAGCCTCGGCCGGCGGTGACGATGGCGCCGGCCCGGTAGCTCTCGGGATCGCCGAAAGCGACGTACGGGTCGTAGAGGATTTCGTCGCGAACGGCGAGATACAGGCGTTGGGCCGTTTCGATCGGGTCCTTTGCGCCGTCAACGGCCTGCTCGGCGAAGGCGATCACCTCGGGCGAGTCGCTGTCGACGTAGGTTCTGGGACCAAGGTGGTCGTGGGCTTCGGACATGAGGGGATCCTGCGACTGGTCGGCGTCGACATGGAATGTAGGGGGGGCGAACCATGTCGGCAACCGTGACAGCGCCGGTCCACGTGGTTAGGTTGGCGCGGGAAACGAAAACCGCGCAGGAGCGAAGGCGATGACCGACGACGAAAAACCGGGCGAAACCGCGGCACCCGCCGAACTCATCCGCCAGCTCGAGGACGCCGGCTTCTTTGCGCAATTGTCGACCCTGCAAGCGAATCTGCAGAAGATCAGCGCCGACATCGGCGACGTCGCTGAGATTGCCACCAAGCGGTTGCAGGAGACCGAGGATCTGGCCGCTCACGTGCTGGCGATCGAATCCATTCTTGAAGTGATGTTGCGCGCCGCGCCCGTCGACGCCGAGGCGGTTCGCGAGGCGGTCAAGGCTCGGACCTCGGAACTGACCGGCACACCCGAAGGCAGTTCGGTCGTCCAGACAGCGGCGGCCGAGCTGCTGGCGCGCACGCGGAATTGATCGCCGAAGTCTGGATTCCGTCCGCGTCCGCCACCACGTAAGTCATCGCCGAGCCGACGAAGCGGGCAACCGGCCGTCGGCCGAAACAGTTCGTGGAGATCGTGGATGTTGCGCTACGCGGTTCTTGCCGCCTTCGTCGTCTTTCCCTTCGTCACCGAGCCCGCGTCAGCGGGGTCATATCGTCTCGACGGCTGCTCGGCGGCGGTCGACGAGGCCGTACGGAGCAGTGGGATCAACTCGGCCGATATCGCCCGAATCGACGTTATTCCGCAGAGGGAAGGGACCGACCGCGGCTCCGTCGTCGGTGTCGAAGTCTGGATCGGTATGAAGTCGTGCACGGGCAACGTCATCCTCAATCTCGACGCCCGTACCTGCCGCATGCGCGATGCCTTCACGCGCGGTGACTGCTCGGTTCCCGGATTGCCGAACTACTGAGATGGGCGGTGCTACGCCGCCGGTTCGACCCGGGCGGCACAGAACTTGAACTCGGGGATCTTGCCGATCGGGTCCAGCTGCGGGTTGGTCAACAGGTTGGCCGCGGCCTCGCCATAGCAGAACGGCAGAAACACCATCCCCGGCGGCACGGTAGGGTCGGCCCGCGCCGTCACCGCCACGGTGCCCCGGCGGGTCGAGACCCGAATGCGGGCGCCGGCGGCAACGCCGAGGTCGGCGAGCTGGCCTGGATGGAGGGCGGCGGTCGCTTCCGGCTCCAGAGAGTCGAGGATCGCCGCGCGCCGCGTGATCGCCCCTGTGTGCCAATGCTCCAGCAGCCTGCCGGTGCTGAGCACCAGCGGATAGGTCTGGTCCGGGACTTCGTCGGGAGGCGTCAGGTCGGCCGGAACCAGGCGTCCCCGTCCAGACATCGTTGGGAAGCCCTGGGCAAACAGGATTTCGCTGCCGGGCTTCTCCTCGTCGTCGCAGGGGTAGGTGACCGCGCCCTCGCGCTCCAGCCGCTCCCAGGTTATGCCGGCGATGGAGGGTATCACCTGGCGCATCTCGGCGAACACGTCGCGGGGATGGGCATAGGCCCAGTCAAGGCCGATCCGTCGGGCGATCTCCTGGACGATCCACCAGTCCTGGCGGGTATCGCCGGGAAGCGGCAGCGCCGGGCGGGCGAGCTGGACCTGGCGGTTGGTGTTGGTGAAGGTGCCGGTCTTCTCCGGGAAGGCCGAGGCCGGCAGCACCACGTCGGCGTGGAACGCCGTCTCGGTCAGGAAAATGTCCTGGACGACCAGGTGATCGAGGGATGCCAGCGCCTCGCGGGCATGGGACACGTCGGGGTCCGACATCGCCGGGTTCTCGCCCATGACGTAGAGGCCGCGGATGTCCCCCGCGCGGGCCGCGTTCATGATCTCGACGACGGTGAGCCCGCGCTTCGGATCGAGGCCGGGGCCCCAGAAGTCCTCGTACCGCCGCCGCACGTCGGCGTCTTCGACCGATGCATAGTCGGCATAGACCATCGGGATCAGCCCGACGTCCGAGGCGCCCTGGACGTTGTTTTGGCCGCGCAAGGGATGCAGGCCGGTGCCCGGACGCCCGACTTGACCGGTGATCAGCGCCAATGCGATCAGGCAGCGGGCGTTGTCCGTGCCATGAACGTGCTGGGAGATGCCCATGCCCCAGAAGATGATCGACCGCTCCGCGGTGGCGTAGGCCCGGGCGACATGGCGGATGGTCTCGGCGTCGACTCCGCAGACCGGCGCCATATCTTCCGGCGAGAACGCTTTCACCCCCTCGGCGAGGGCTTCGAAGCCTTCGGTGTAGCCCTGAACGTATTGGGCGTCGGTTAGCCCCTCTTCGATGATCGTGTGCAGCATCGCGTTCAACAGCGCGACATCGGTGCCGGGCTTGAACTGTACCGAAATCTCGGCGTGGCGGCTGAGCATCTGGCGGCGGGGATCGAGCACGAACAGCCGCGCGCCCCTCTTTGCCGCATTCTTGATGAAGGTGGCGGCGACGGGATGGTTTTGCGCCGGGCGGGCGCCGATGACGATGATGACGTCGGATTCAGCCGCGGCGGTGAACGGCGCGGTCACCGCGGCCGAGCCGATGCCTTCCATCAATGCTGCGACCGACGAGGCGTGACAAAGGCGGGTGCAGTGATCGACGTTGTTGGTGCCGAATCCGGTGCGCACCAGCTTTTGCACCAGATAGGCCTCCTCGTTGGAGCCCTTGGCCGAGCCGAAGCCGGCGAGCGCGCCGCCGCCGAGCGCGTCGCAGATCGACGTGAAGCCCTCGGCGGCACGATCCAGGGCTTCGTCCCACGTCGCCTCGCGAAAATGGCTCGACGGATCGGCGGGGTCGACCACGTCATCTGGGCGTTTGGATACGCCGTCCTTGCGAATCAGGGGTACGGTCAAGCGATGCGGGTGGTGGACGTAGTCGAATCCGAACCGGCCCTTGACGCAGAGCCGTCCGGCGTTGGCCGGCCCGTCGCGTCCATCCACCGAGACGATGCGGCCGTCCTTGACGTTGAAGGTGAGCTGGCAGCCGACGCCGCAGTAGGGACACAGGGAATCGGTGCGCTCATCGGGGTCGCCGGCGTACCGGCCGTCGGCGAGCAGCGCGCCCTCCGGCATCAGGGCGCCGGTCGGACAGGCCTGGACACATTCGCCGCAGGCGACGCAGGTGCTGTCTCCCATGGGATCGCCCTGGTCGAACACGATCAGCGACCGCGCGCCGCGGTGGGCCATGCCGATGACGTCGTTGACCTGCACCTCGCGGCAGGCGCGGACACAGAGGTTGCAATGGATGCAGGCGTCGAGATGCACCGCCATGGCCATGTGCGACCGGTCGGGCACGTGCGACTGTGGGTGGGTGCTGTCGAAACGGCTCGCCGCGAGACTGGCTTTGTCGGCCCAATGCCAGAACAGCGAGCCAGGATCATGGGCACCGGCGCGATCCGGCGGGTCGGCAAGCAGCAGTTCCAGCACCATGCGCTGCGCCGCCACCGCCCGCTCGGACGCGGTGCGGACGACCATGCCCGGCTCGGGCTTGCGCAGGCACGAAGGTGCCAGCGTCCGCTGGCCGTCGATCTCGACCATGCATGCGCGGCAGTTGCCGTCGGGGCGGTAGCCGGGCGCGTCCCGGTGGCAGAGGTGGGGGATTACCGTGCCCAGCCGTTTCGAGACCTCCCAGATGGTTTCGCCCGGCGCGGCGGTGACGGTCTCGCCGTCGAGGGTGAACGTGACCGGCTCCACGCTGCCTCCCTGTTGACCGGTTTTCGGCTAAGGTAGCGGATCGCGCCGCCGCCGACTATCCGCGGAACGGCAGCAGTTGCACTGCGGGCGACTCCAGGCGGACGTGGGCCGACGGCCCCGTCTCCGATATGGGGCCTGCGGAAAACCCTCGGGTGTACATGGACCAGCCGCGAAACGAAGCCTTCTTGGAGCCGTCCGTGGACCGGGACGACGCCCGACCGGTGTCGTTCGGCGCTTTCTGGCCGATTTACCTATCGGCCCATCGCCGGCCCGGCAACCGGGCGCTGCACGTCGTCGGCACCCTGTCGAGTGTCGCCTTGCTGCTGGGTGCGGCTGTGTTCGGCGAGCCCTGGCTGATCCTTGCCGCACCGGCGGTCGGATACGCGTTCGCCTGGACCGGTCACTTCGTCATAGAGGGCAACCGGCCGGCGACGTTCGGCCACCCGTTCTGGAGCCTCGCTGCCGACGTCCGCATGACCGGACTGATCCTCGCCGGCCGTGCGCCGCCAGCCGATGGCGCTCTAAAGCGGTAAGTCGAGCCGCCTATTCGGCTGAGTCAGTGAGCCCACGCACGAATTCGGCGATGCGCTCGGCAACCACGTCACCGGCGTCGATATGGGGCGAATGGCCGCAGCCGGGGACCATCCATTTCTCCACCGGCCCGCCGATCTGGCGGGCGATGGCCTCGGCCTGGGCCGACGTACCGTACTTGTCGTCGGCGCCTTGGATGACCAGCGCCGGAACGGTGATTCCCGGAAGGAACTCCTCCAGGTTCCGGTGGCGGAAGTCAGGATGGAGCCAGACGTCGTTCCAGCCGCGGAAGGCGCAATCGACATTGTCGCCGTGATAGCGGGCGAGCCGCTCCCGTAGATCGGAGGTCGCATAAGCCTCGCGCGCTTCCTCGATGCTGCGCACGCACAGGTCCTCGTTGAAGACGTGAGCGGCGAGGGTGACAAGGCCAACGATCCTCTGGGCGGGCGTGCCGCCGCAATGGATCAGCGAAATCGAGCCGCCGTCGCTATGACCGATCAGGATGGCGCGGCCGATCCCGGCGGCGTCCAGCACGCGCTCCAGGGTATTGAGGCCTTCCTCGTGCATGAACCGCACCGGGCGGGGCAGGGCGCAAGCGTCGGACCGCCCATAGCCGGCACGGGACCACACGAACGCATCGCATCCCGTCGCCCGGGCGATGCGGTCGGGGACATCCCGCCACAAGGCAACACAGCCGAGACCTTCGTGCAGGAACACCAGCACGGGCCGATCCTCTCCGCCAACCCGGATCCAGCGGCATTCGAGGCGCACTCCATCGACGGTCAGGAATTCGGGTGTTAGGGCGTCCATGATGACTAGGTCACCTCGTCTGCGAAGAACCGAAGTGCGCAGAGCACCGGGTTGGGTGCCGCCTGGCCGAGACCGCAGATCGACGCATCGGCCATCGCTTGAGACAGCTCCTCGATCAGCGGCCGATCCCACGTCGGCGCGTCGATGAGGTCGATCATCTTCTCGCAGCCCAGACGGCACGGCGTGCACTGGCCGCAGCTCTCCTCGGCGAAAAAGACAAGAAGATTGCGGGCCACGGGCCGAAGGGCGTCGGCGTCCGAAAGTACGACGATGGCAGCCGAGCCGACGAAGCATCCGAGCGAATCGAGGGCGCCAAAGTCCAGCGGCTGGTCGGCCTCGGCGGCGGGGAGGATTCCGCCGGAGGCACCGCCAGGCAGGTAGCCCTTGAACGTGTGCCCGGCCGCCAGGCCGCCGGCATGGTCGTCGATCAGCTGGCGCGCGGTGACACCCGACGGTGCCAGCTTGACCCCCGGCTCGGCGACCCGGCCGGAGACCGAATAGAACCGCGGGCGGCCGGCATCGCGGAACGCCTGCGCGCCACGGCCAATGATCTCTGGCAGCCACCATGCGGTCTCGACATTCTGGATCAGCGTCGGACGTCCGAACAGCCCGGCCTGGGCCGGATAGGGTGGCCGGTTGCGGGGCAGGCCGCGCTTGCCCTCAAGGCTTTCGAGCATCGCCGATTCCTCGCCGCAGATGTAGGCGCCGGCGCCCCGGCGCAGGTGCAGCCGAATGTCGCGTGCGAGCCCGGAAGCGGCGAGGGCGGCGATCTCGGTCGTGAGAATCGCGCGGTTATGGGGATATTCGTCGCGGAGATAGATCCACACGTCATCGGCATCCACCGCCCAGGCGGAGATCAGCGCCCCTTCCAGAACCCGGTGTGGATCGGTTTCTAGGCAGTGTCGGTCCTTGAAGGTGCCTGGTTCGCCTTCGTCGGCGTTGATGGCGACGACGCGGGGCCTGGGCGTGCCGTCGAGGAACCGCAACTTGCGCCCGGTGGGGAACCCGGCGCCGCCGAGACCGGCAAGGCCCGAGGCCTCGATCGCTGCGATGGTGCCCTCGCGGTCGCCGCCGGAGCGGCAGCCCTCCACAGACGCATAGCCACCTCCGGCGCGGTAGGCGTCGAGGGTGCGGTAGGCCGGTACGGGCGTCGTCGTCGCGCCGGTCTCGACGGCGGTACGGACCGATTCGGCGGTGGCGCTGCCGATCCGGTTCTGGCCGACGACGGCCATCGGCGCCGAATCGCAGCCGCCGACGCAGGGCGCCGGTTTGACCCGCACACCGGGACCGAGGCTGCCAGGGAGATCACGGGCCAGCGAATCGGCGCCGGCGAGCGCGCAGGCGATGCCGTCGCAGACCCGCACCGTCAAATCCGGCGGCGGCGCTTCGCCCTCGGCGATGACGTCGAAATGGGCGTAGAAGGTGGCGACCTCGTAGACCTCGGCCTGGGCCAGACCCATGATCTCGGCCAAGGCGGCTATGTGCCGCGCGCTCAGGCACCGGGTGGTGTCCTGGATCGCGTGCAGCGCCTCGATGAGTTCGTCCCGGACCGGCGTGTCGCCGCCCAGAAACGCCCGGACCTCGTCTACCGCCGCCGGATCGACTGGCCGCCCCTTTGGGATGGGGCGGGCGCCGCGGAGGCGCGGAAAGCTGTCGTCTGCGGGCATCATTGCCGTCCTGTGCGTTGTCCAGGTTCGCCGCGATGCGTTAGGCTGCAGAATAGCGGCGAATGCCGTGGCGCGAGTATCCAAAAAGCGGCGTTTTCTTGGGGGGCAGGACCATGCGGATCGATCTTCGCGTTGCGCAGCTGTTGTGCTCCCGGCTGTGCCACGATCTGGTCGGCCCCGCCGGCGCGGTGAACGCCGGTTTGGAACTCGCCGGGTCGGCGCCCGGCGGTGACACGGACGCGCTGGCCCTGGCCGCGTCCAGCGGTCGTCAGATGGGACGCCGGCTACAGTTCTTCCGTATTGCCTTCGGTTTCGGCGGCGGCGACGGGACCATTTCGCTCGACGAGGCCCGCGCGCTGGCCGAAGGCCACTTGGCCGGCGGTACCGTCATGCTGGACTGGCCGGCGGATGCCGGCGCCGATGCCGCACGGCCAAGGCCGATGGCAGTAGCGCGCCTGGTTCTCAACATTGTGCTGCTGGGCGTCGGCGCTCTGCCCAGGGGCGGCACGCTCAGTGTCCGCCTTGCCGAACTGGGCAACGATCTCGGTGCCGCGTTCACTGCCGCCGGCCCCGACGTGCGAATCGATTCGGATGTTATCTCGGCGATGGCCGTGGACGTGCCGGCGGAGACATTGACTGCCCGCACGGTGCACGGTCATCTGGCGGCGCTGCTGGCGTCGTCTCTCGGCGCAGAAATCGAAACCGAGGTTGTCGGGACTGAGGCGCGGTTCGCCGTGCTCGTGCCGGACGGGAGCGTTGCGGAATAGGGGAACCGTCAGGCCTTGGCGCGCGCCGGTTCGGCGACGGCCTCGTCCGATTCGCGGAGCACGTAGCCCCGACCCCAGACCGTCTCGATGTAGTTCTCACCGCCAGTGGCGGCCGACAGCTTCTTGCGCAGCTTGCAGATGAACACGTCGATGATCTTGAGTTCGGGCTCGTCCATGCCGCCGTAGAGATGATTGAGGAACATCTCCTTGGTCAGCGTCGTGCCCTTGCGCAGGGACAGCAGCTCGAGGATGCCGTACTCCTTGCTGGTAAGGTGGACCGGCTGACCGTCGACCTCGACGGTGCGGGCATCCAGGTTGACCCGCATGCGCCCGGTTTCGATCACCGATTGGGCATGGCCCTTGGACCGGCGGACGATCGCCTGGATGCGAGCGATCAGTTCGGATTTGTCGAAGGGCTTGGTGAGGTAGTCGTCTGCACCGGTGCCGAGGCCCTTGACCTTGTTCTCGGCCTGGGTGAGCCCCGAGAGGATCAGCACCGGGGTGGTGATGCGGGCGTCGCGCAGGCGCCGCAACACCTCCATGCCGTCGATGTCCGGCAGCATCAGGTCGAGGATGATGATGTCGTAGTCGTAGAGCTTGCCGATTTCGAGGCCGTCCTCGCCGAGGTCCGTGGCGTCGACCACCATCCCCTCGGACTTGAGCATCATCTCGATGCTTTGCGCCGTCGTCGGGTCGTCCTCGACCAGCAGCACCCACATGCGCGGCCCCCTCGCGACATGGTTAACCTTCGTTAACCATACGGGTTCCCGAGTCCCGGTTCAAGCCGCGGATTGGCCATCGGGCGCCGCTTTACCAAACCTTAAACGCGGCCGTAGGATAGTAGGAACCCTTCGCCGAGGAAGGTCGCGAGCGTTGGTTTCCCTGGTCAACACTGTCGTCAACGAGATCGATCGCCTGCCCGGCTATGTTGTACACGGCCGGGTCGCCGGCATCGTGGGGCTGTTGGTTGAAATTAAAGGGGCGCAGGGCGCCCTTTCGATGGGCGACCACTGCCGGCTCGTCGGCCGCGGGGGGCGTGCGGTGCTGTGCGAGGTGGTCGGCTTCCGCAACGGCCGGGCGCTGGCGATGCCGTTCGGCGCACTCACGGGAATCGGGCTCGGCGACCGGGCCGAAGCGGGTGCCGCAGATCCGATGGTGTTCCCGGACCGCGCCTGGCTCGGACGAGTCATCAATGCCTTCGGCGAACCGGTGGACGGCAAGGGACCCCTGGCGCTGGGTCCCACGGCGTACCCGATCATGGGCCCGCCGCCGCCGGCACACGCGCGTCAAAGGGTCGGCGACAAGATCGACCTCGGCGTCCGCGCAATGAACGCGTTCCTGACCTGCTGCAACGGGCAGCGCATGGGCATCTTTTCCGGCTCCGGCGTAGGCAAGTCGACTTTGTTGTCGATGATGGCACGGCATACCAGCGCCGAGGTCAGCGTCATCGGCTTGGTCGGCGAGCGTGGCCGCGAGGCTCGAGAATTCATCGAGGACGATCTTGGACCCGAGGGCTTGGCGCGGAGCGTCGTCGTGGTCGCCACCTCGGACGAACCGCCGCTGATTCGACGCCAGGCGGCGTACACGATGATGACGGTGTCCGAGTATTTCCGCGACCAGGGCCACCATGTTCTGACGCTGATGGACAGTGTCACCCGGTTCGCCATGGCCCAGCGCGAGATCAGCCTTTCGGCGGGCGAGCCGCCGGCGTCCAAGGGCTATACGCCGTCGGTGTTCGCCGAGCTTCCGAAGCTGCTGGAACGCGCCGGGCCCGGTGTCGAGGGCCAGGGCAGCATCACCGGCCTGTTCACGGTTCTGGTCGAGGGCGACGACCACAACGAACCGATTGCCGATGCCGTCCGCGGCATCCTCGACGGTCACGTCGTCTTGGACCGCGCCATCGCCGAGCGGGGCCGCTATCCGCCGGTCAACGTACTGCGCAGCGTCTCGCGGACCATGCCGGCCTGCAACACCGAGCGCGAGAATGCCGTCGTCGACCGCGCCAAGCGGCTCATCGCCGTCTATGAGGACATGGCCGAACTGATCCGCCTCGGCGCTTACCGCCGCGGCAGCGATCCTGCCATGGACGAGGCTATTCGCTATTACCCGGACCTGGAAGAATTCCTCCGCCAGCAGAAACCCGAACGCACGACGCTCGAAGAAGGGTATGCCCTGCTCGAACAAGTGGTCGACATGCCCGCCGCGGCCGAGCCGACGGCCGAGGAAACCGCTTCGTGAGGCGCGACTGAAGCGTGGCCCGCGACCTGCACACCTTGATTCGACTGCGCGAGTGGTCTGTCGACAACGCCCGCCGCAAGCTCGCCGAGCTCCTCCGCCTGGTCGAGGACCTGGAAGGTCAGGCCCGCGCCCTGGAAGACGAAATCGCCGCCGAACAGGCGGTGGCGCGAGCGGCGCCCAACGACGCCGGAGTGGTGTATGGCGCCTTCGCCCGCGCCGCCATCAAACGCCGTGAACGGATCGCTGCCTCCGTCGACCAGATCGAGGAGGAGATCGCCGTCGCCCGCGACGAGTTGCGAGACGCCTACCGCGAACTCAAGAAATACGAGATCGCCCAGGACGCTCGCGACCTTCGCGCCGCGGAGGAGGAGGGACGGCGTGACCAGGCGGTGCTCGACGAAATCGGATTGCAAGGCCATCGCCGCCGCGCGATGTAGCCGCGCGATCAACCAAGCAATGACCTCGGGGGGACGATGACCACACGGATTTTCCTGGTGCGCCACGGCGCAACCGTGCTCTCGGCGGAGGATCGGTTCGCCGGCGCAACGGACGTCGATCTCTCGGACGAAGGCCGCATGCAGGCCCGCGCGCTTGGCGAGCGGCTGGCAAGTGAGCCCCTATCGGCCGTTTACGCCAGTCCGATGAAGCGGACCCGCGAGACCGCGGCCCTCGCTGCCGGTCCCTTCGGTATCGAAGCCCGGCCGAAGGACGGCCTGCGGGAGATCAGTCATGGCCGGTGGGAGGGCATGACCCGGGCCGAGGTGGAAGACGCCTACCCGGAGGAATACGCCGCGTGGGAGGCCGACCCGTTCACGTTCGCGCCGGAAGCGGGCGAATCGGGGCTGCACGTGCTGTCCCGGGCATTGCCGGTGATTCGCGACATCGTCATCCGCCACGCAGACGAATACGTGCTCGTGGTTTCCCACAAGGCGACCATTCGGTTATTGATCAGCAGCCTGCTTGGTATCGACGCCCGCGGATACCGCGACCGCCTCGACCAGCATCCGGCCTGCCTCAACGTGCTCGACTTCAAGGATCCGGTCCGGGCGCGGCTGATGCTGTTCAACGACGTCTCGCACTACGAAGGAATGCCGGAACGGATATCGAAACGGCACCTTTCGAAGTGGTGGGATATCGACGAGGCCAGCGCCTAGGGTTCTTCCCGCGCCCGATTCGACGCCTGTCGTCCCTCAGTATCCTGCCGACGGGACGCGGGCGAGCAGGGCCGGGTTGTCCCAGCGCGGCTGGCGGTCCTCGACGACGACGAGGTGATGGTCGACCCCGGCCCATTCGCCAGGTGCGCTGACCGCCACCTGAACCCAGCGCGGCACAACTTCGTTCAACAAGTCGTCGCGGATGGCGACAGCGACTTCTTCGAGAACCTCCCAGGTGTCGGTCTCCAACGCGGAGACGTAAGCGTCCATGCATCCGGGATCGAGGATCATCCGGTCGGGAACGTATCGTATCAGCACGTTGGTATTGCCGAGCGGCGGCGACGGGGTCATCTTCGCCTCGAGGACGATAAGATAGTCGGTGGCTGGGTCGGGATTGGGCCTCGTGGCGAGGCGTCCGCGGCGTTCGATGCGGCCCATCGCTTGCTTCCTCTCACCTACACCAGCAGGTCCGGCGCGACGCCGTCGCTGGGGTCGGCGGCGACATCGATGAAGCCCGGCGGTGCCGCTTGGAATCCGACACCGCCGGCGAGGCCGGTCAGTTCGGCGGCGTCGTGGAAGATGGCGCGTATCTCGTCGCGCATCACCTGCGGCAGGGGCCGTTCCGAGCGTACCACGAGATCGAGGTGCTTGCCGCCACTGCGGACAAGGCCGTCCAACTGCATCCGCCCGAGGCGGCTGAGCGTCACGTCGAGGATGAATCGGGTGCCCTTGGCCCCGCGGGCGTCGTCTTCGTCGTCGGCGCCGTGGTGACGCATCATCAGGCGGATCTGCTCGATCTCAGCGCCGGTGTAGAGGGGGGTCTGCGCGACCCGCCAGTCGCCGCGGGCCGGCTCCTCGGCGATGCGCGAGAGTTGCGTGAAGTCGTCGCCGATTCGGGCGAGCACATCGGGACGCACCCGCTGCAGAACGCGCGTCGCTGCATCGCCGACCCAGCTCCGCACATCCCCCGCGCGCAGCGCCGAAAGGAAGAACAGCATGGTCGTCGTCAATCGCGCCTCAGGGCGGGGCAACACCGTCTCGACGAGTTGCCGGGCGACGGCCGGGTCGGCCTCGGCGAGCACCTGCATGGCCTCGCGCAATCCCGGCCAGTCCGGAGCCCGCAGGACCACGTCGCGGGTCAGGGGTGCGGCGACCGTGCGCGGCGCGGACGGCGCGGCCTCCGGTGGTCGCGGCGGCGCCAGCACCTCGAGCTCGACGACAGCGCCGCGCGGAACACCGGCATTCGTGGACAGCGTCAAAAGCCCGAGGGGAGTTCGGACCAGCGGCTGGCCCGCGGCATTGGTGCCGGTGACGGTGCCGGCGACGATCCGTCCCGCGGCGAGGGGCTGTGCCGGCGCGCCCGCGGGCTCCGGCGGTCCCTGACCGGCGGGATGAATGGCGACAACACGCACTGCAACCTGGGTGCCGGCCGCGAGGGCCGGTGCCGCCGGCGCTCCGGGCGCCGGGGCGGCGGGCGGCGCGGTGCCGGCGCGTGTTGCTGGGCCGGGAGCCGTCGCCGGCTGTCCCGCCACTGGAGGTGCGGTCCCCACCGCTGCCGCGGGCGCCGCCGTGCCGGGTGCCTGGAGTTGACCGGTGCCGGGCGTTGCCGGCGACGCCGGTGTGCCGGTTCCGGCGGGACGGACGAGCGTCGCATCCAGGGCCGTTCCGATGGTCAGTGGCAACGGCCGAGCTGCCGCCGTCGGGGCCACCGTCCCGGTGGCCGGTGGTGCGGAAGCCGACTCCGGTTGACCCAGCGTCGGGGGCGGGACGCCGGGCTCCGTCCGCAGGGCGAGCTGCGGTGGCTGGCCGTTGACGGCGAGCAGGTGAAGCTGCACCCGCGGGCTTAGGGTGTGCAGCGCCAGCAGGAGTTGGGCGTCGCGGGGGAGCGGCAGCGGCGGTTGAACCTCGAGGACCCCGACCGGGGTCGCGATGCGGACGAGGCCCTCCGGCGTCTGGGCGGCAACCTGAGCCTCGATTCGCGAACCGGCGGCGAGGCGGGTCAAAGCGGCAGGCGGGTCGGGGACGACGATGACGGGCGGCGGCGCCGGTTTCGGCGCTGGAGGCGTTGGCGGAGGCGGGGGCGGCGGCGCGACAGTGGTCATCGGGACATGGGGTGATGCTCCGCCGCTAACGCGGACCGGGAGGCGGCGCCATCAGCTTCGAGCACACCGCCTCGACATCGGCGGCGGCTTCGGCGTTGGGGAACCGCATGAGCAAGGAACTTTGGCTGCGGATTGCCTCGCGAACCTTGGTATCCCGGCGGACGACGCCAAGCAGCGGCGACGAGAATTTCAGGAACCCCTCGCACGCCTTGTTGAGCGTGTTGTAGGTGCGCTCGCCTTCGTGGATCGAGTTGGCCATGTTGACGACGACACGGATGTCGAGGTTGGGATTTTCCAGACGCGTGACCTTGATGAACGCATAGGCGTCTGTCAGCGACGTCGGTTCGTCGGTGCTGACCACAATGCAGGCTTCGACATTCCGGGTCAGGTGGCGGACCGTCCGCTCGACGCCGGCGCCCAAGTCGAGAACGACACGGTCTTAGGTCCCGGCGACCGAGGCGAGATCGTCACCGAGGATCTGCAGCCGGCTTGGCGCGATGTCCGCCAGCCGCCCGGAACCCGAGCGGCCAGCGATGATGTCGAAACCGCCGTCTTCGTAGGTCATCGCCACCTGGCTCAGGGTCAGCCGTCCGGCAAGTACACTGCCGAGATCGTGCTTCGGCATCAGGCCGAGCTGGATGTCGACGTTGGCAAGGCCGAGGTCGCCGTCGAACAGCAGCGTCCGCGCTCCGGCCCTGGCCAGCGCGTGGGCCAGCGTGATCGCCAGCCACGTCTTGCCGACTCCGCCCTTTCCCGAGGCGACGGCGATCACGTTGCGGCCCTTCGACCGGGGAAGAGGCTGGGGCACGGGAGAGGGGCCAGTGGTCATAGGGCTGCCTCGTTGAGCTGGACGGTTGCGGCGGGTTCTTCGGCGTGCGGCATGATCAGGCGGGCAAGCGAGACGGGGTTGATGGGACTGAGCCCGTCGGCAATGTGGGGGGTGACACTGACGTCGGAAAAGGCCAGCCGTGGCGCGTCGGCCGCCGCCAGCAGGCCGCCGAACCGGCGGGCCACGTCGAGTCGGGTGGCCAGCAGCCGGTTCACACCCAGTTCGGCGAACGCGGATGCCATGTCGGCGCCTTCGAGAGCGTCGCCGCCGGCGGCGAGCACCAGAACCGGTTCCGCGTCGGCGGCCTGGATCAGTGCGGCCAGGGTTTCCATCTCCGTGTCGCTGAACGGGTTGGTACCGGCCGTATCGATGAACACGTTGGCACCGTTCTCGATTGCCCCGACGGCTTCGGACAGTCCTGCCGACCCGTCCGCTTCGATCAGCTCGACGTCGAGCAGCCGGGTAAACGCGCCGAGTTGTTCGATACCGCCGGCACGGCGGGTATCGCTGGTGATGACCGCCGCCGCCCGGCCGGCAAGACGAGCCCGGGCGGCGAGCTTGGCCGTGCTGATGGTCTTTCCGGCGCCCGGGGGGCCGACGAGAATCAACCGGCGCAATGCCGTGGCGTCGGAAACCGGGGCGAAATCGAACTCGGTGTCGAGGGCACCGGCCAACGCCATCAATGCGCCGGATTCGGCGAACGCGCCCGCCGCCGCCGTCAGGCGGTCGCTTAGCAGGGCAGGCGTCCCATGGAAGGCCAGGGCCTGGCGGACTTCCGCCGTCGCATCGGCGGCCGGTTCGTCGCCGTCGTCCCGCCATGGCAACGCGACGTCGATGGGGTCGAGATCCTCCATCGCCGCGGTGACCCGGGCGCTCTGACCATCGCCGCCGGGCTGGGTCGAAACGATGATCGCGTCCTCGCCCAGGTCGCGGCGGACCAAGTCCATGGCCTCGGCGGTGGTCGGCGCGGAGAAGGTCTTGAGCCGGATTTAGTTGCCTAGTGCCACTAGACCTGACCGACGGTCTTGATCCGCGCCTTGGCGAAGACCTCGTTCTGCGACATCACCATGGTCATCGGACGGAAGCGCTCGATGATCGAGCGCACGTACGGCCGGACCATGGGACTGGTCAACAGGACGGGTGTCTCGCCCAGCATCGCCTGACGCTCGAAGGCGTTGCGAACTGCGGCAATGAATTCCTGCAGCTTGCTCGGCGCCATGGATAGCTGGCGTTCGTCGCCGGTCCCCGTCAGCGCTTCGGCAAACGCCTGCTCCCATTCGGGGGACAGGGTGATCAGCGGAATGAAACCCTGGTCGTTGGTGTTCATGTCGCTGATCTGGCGGGCGAGGCGGGTCCGGACATGCTCGGTGATCATCGCCACGTTGCGAATGTGGCCGCACGCCTCGGAAATGCCTTCGAGAATGGTCGGCAGGTCGCGCACGGAGATCCGCTCGGCGAGAAGGTTCTGCAATACCCGCTGAGTGCCGCCGACGGAGATCTGCGCCGGGATCATGTCGGCGATCAGTTTCTGCTGTTCCTTGTCCAGGTCGTCGAGCAGCTTCTGTGTTTCGGCGTAGGACAGCAGTTCGGCCATGTTGTCCTTGATCACTTCGGTGAGGTGGGTGGTCACGACGGTCGATGGCTCGACCACTGTGTAGCCCCGGAACAGCGCCTCTTCGCGGTTCGAGGCGTCGATCCACATGGCCGTGAGCCCGAACGTGGGCTCGGTGGTCTTTTCGCCGGGAAGCGTGATCTCCTCGCCGCGCGGGTCCATGACCAGGAGCATGTTCGGGCGCAATTCACCGCGGCCCGACTCGATCTCCTTGACGCGGATAACGTAGGTGTTCGCGGCGAGCTGCATGTTATCCTGGATTCGCACGCTCGGCATGATGAAGCCGATCTCGGCGGCGAGCTGGCGGCGGAGCGCCTTGATCTGGTCGGTGAGGCGATGGCCTTCCGCCGTGGCGTTGATCAGCGACAGCAAGCCGTAGCCCAGCTCCAGCCGGACGACGTCGATCTTCAACGCCGTCGTGATGGGTTCTTCGGCCACCGGTACCGCCTCGATGGCTTCCTCGGCGAGGTGGGCTTCCTCGGCGGCGACGGTCTGGTGCTGGCGGTGGACGGCCCAGGCGATGGCTCCCGCCCCGGCAGCGAGCAACAGAAACGGGATCTTCGGGATTCCCGGCAGCGCCGCCAGCGCCAATAGCAGGAACGAGACCATGCCGAGTGCCTTCGGCTGGCCGCCGAGCTGGCTGAACAATGCCTTTTCGGTAGCTCCGGTGACGCCGGCCTTGGTCACCACCATGCCGGCCGAGGTCGACACGATCAGCGCCGGGATCTGGGTGACGAGGCCGTCGCCGACAGTCAGGCGCGTATAGATGTCGGCCGCCTAGGAGAACGTCAGATCGTTCTGCACGACGCCGATGATCATCCCGCCGATGATGTTGATCAATGTGATCAGCAGGCCGGCGACGGCATCGCCCCGGACGAACTTCGCGGCGCCGTCCATGGACCCGAAGAACGTGCTTTCGTCCTCCAGGTCCTTGCGCCGGGCCTTGGCTTCGTCTTCGTCGATCAGGCCGGACGACAAGTCGGCATCGATGGCCATCTGCTTGCCGGGCATGGCGTCGAGGGTGAACCGCGCGGAGACCTCCGCGATACGTCCCGAGCCCTTGGTAATGACGATGAAGTTCACGATCACCAGAATCGAGAAAACGATGATGCCGATGACGAAATTGCCGCTCATCACGAAGCCACCGAAGGCTTCGATGACCTGTCCGGCAGCGTGGGTACCTTCGTGACCGTGGGCAAGGATCAGCCGCGTCGATGCGAGGTTGAGGGCGAGGCGGATCATCGTCGCCAGCAACAGCACCGTGGGAAAGGCGCTGAAATCCAGCGGCCGTTCGAGGAACAGCGCGGTCATCAGGATCAGCACCGAGAACGTGATCGAGAACGCCAAGCTGAAATCGAGAAGCCACCGCGGCATCGGCAGGATCAGCACCACCAGGATGGTGACAACGCCGAGCGCAAGCCCAATGTCTCCGCGCTTCAGCGCAGAGGTCAACCTGGCACGCATGGTGCCCGTGGTGGAGCCGATCGGCGGCGCCGCGGGGGAGGTGTCGGCCATCGCTCGCCTTCCGACTGCCTACCGTCGTTCCGCGCTTACAGCGCCGGGCGTTCGGAGGCGCCGGGCATGGGCACCGGGAAGCCCTGGTCGGTGTACTGGCGCAGCTTGCTGCGCAGCGTTCGGATGGAGATGCCGAGAATGTTGGCGGCGTGGGTCCGGTTGCCGAGGCAGTGGGACAGGGTGTCGATGATCAACTCGCGCTCGACATCGGCGACCGTTCTACCCACCAACCCGGCTTCCGCGACGCCGCCGCGGACTGCTTCGGCGACGAGCGGCGCGCCGGTGAGCAGCACGGCGTCGGCACCGATCTCCGGGCCTTGCGCAAGCAGCACTGCGCGGTGGATCGTATTCTCCAGGTCACGCACGTTCCCTGGCCAGGCGTAGTCGCGGAGTACGCCAAGGGCCTCCGACGACAGCGGCAGGCGCTCGACCCCGTTGGCGTCGGCGTACTTGTCGATGAAGTGGCGGGCCAGGACTTCGATGTCGCGAGGTCGCTCCGCCAGCGCCGGAATCCGCACGGTAACGACGTTGAGCCGGAAGTAGAGATCCTCGCGGAACGTGCCGGCGGCGACGGCCTCCTCGAGGTTGCGGTTGGAGGTCGCGATAATGCGAACGTCGACCTTGACCGGTTTCGAACCACCGACCCGGTCGATCTCCTTCTCCTGAATGGCGCGCAACAGCTTCGCTTGAAGCCGCGGGTCCATTTCGCTGATCTCGTCGAGCAGCAGGGTCCCGGCGTTGGCCTCTTCGAACCGGCCGATGCGCCGCGCGACAGCGCCGGTGAACGCGCCTTTCTCGTGGCCGAACAGTTTGGACTCCAAGAGAGCTTCGGGGATGGCGGCGCAGTTGACGGCGACGAAGCGGTTGTCGGCCCGGCGGCTCTGGTTGTGCAGGTGCCAGGCCATCAGTTCCTTACCCGTTCCCGACGCGCCGACGATGAGCACGCTGGCTTCGCTGGGCGCCACCCGATCGGCGAGGGCCAGCGCTTCGGCCATGCGTGGGTCGCTATGGATGATGGCGTGGCTTTCCTCCGCCACTGCCTCGAGAACCGCGGCAATGAGTTCGGCGCTCGGCGGCAGCGGCAGGTACTCCTTTGCGCCTGCCTTGATCGCGGCGACCGCCGCCTGAGTGTCGTTGCCGACGCCGCAGGCGACCACCGGTACGGCGATGCGCTCGCTCTGCAGGCTGGCGATCAGCGCCGCGACGTCGAGCTTGACGTCGACGAGTACGAGGTCGGCGCCCTGTGCCGAGCGGATGGCGTCGAGGCCGGTATCGATTGTGTCGGCATGACTGACCTTGGCGCCGCGGTCCATGGCGATGCGGCTGGCCGCGCCGATCTGACCTTCGAGGGTTCCGATGATGAGTAGCCGCATGATCGTCGCCTCCGTCAGTCGAAGTACTGAACCCGCGCGGCGGGGGGGGCAGCACACTGTTGATCAACATTTCCAGGCGGCGCGGGTTCTCCTGGCGGCCGATGGAGACCGCGCCCATCACGAACACGCTGTTGACCAACGATTCCTCGCCAGAATTCCGTTCCAACTTGGCGGCGAGGGGTGAGAACACGAGATTGGCGAGTACGGCGCCGTAGAACGTTGTCAGCAGGGCCACGGCCATGCTCGGGCCGATGGATGTGGGGTCGTCAAGATTACCGAGCATCTGCACGAGGCCGATCAGTGTCCCGATCAGGCCCATGGCCGGCGAATACTCTGCCGCCTTGCGCAGAACGTTGATGCTCTTCGAATGGCGGATCGCTGTTGCCTGCAGGTCCTGACGCAGGATGGTTTCGACCTCTTCGCCTGGGGTGCCGTCGACCACCATGGACATGCCCTTGTGCAGGAACGGCTCGGAGCGCAGTTCATCGAGGACGTTCTGCATCGCCAGTACGCCCTGACGCCGCGCCAACTCGGCAACCTGCAGCACCTGCAGGGCCGCCTCCGACGGTTCGCGGGCGCTGTAGAACACGGTCTTGGCCAGGACCCGGGCGGTATTGACCACCTCGGACAGAGAGAAGCAGATGGTCACGACCGAGAATGTGCCTCCCAGCACGATCAGCACCGAGGGTATGTTCAGGAACGACTGTGGCGACCCTCCGAGCACGATCGCCGTGGCGATGAGGCCGAACCCGCAGATCAGGCCAATCACCGTCGCCGCGTCCAACGTCATGCCCGCCCGCCGGACTTCGATCTCTATCGCCGCGCCATCCGCCATAGGGTCTAGGTCCGTTCGCTCTTGATGATTTCCGTCATCGTCACGCCGAGCCGGTCTTCGACGACGACCACCTCGCCGCGTGCCACCAGGCGGTTGTTGACGTAGATATCGATGGCCTCGCCGACCTTGCGGTCCAGTTCGACGACGGCGCCGCGGCCGAGCTTGAGCAACTGGCTGACTTCCATCGACGCCTTACCGAGGACGGCCGACACCTGGACGGGAATATCATAGACCGCTTCCAGGTCCTGGGAGCCCCTCGGGAAATCGCCGAAATCGGCACCGAGATCGCTTGGATCGATTCCCTCGTCGTCCGGGGGCGGCGCCTGCTGGGCGGCCGGCTCTTCCAGCTCGTCGAGCTCGAGGTCTTTTTCGTCAGCCATCGGCGTCTCCTCGTCCGGCCTCCCCTGCGTCCGCATTTGGTTCGGACGGGTCGCCATCGGTTTCGGCACTGACATTGGCGTCGGCGTCGGCGTCGGCCGAAGCTTCGGCCTGGATGTCGCTATGCGCCGGTTCAGGTTCGGCGTCGGTTTTCAGGTTTCTGTTGATGACGTCGTCGACCTCGCGCCACATCCGGTCGGTGTCGCGGAACGCGCCGCCATCCGACCATTCGACGGCGCAATCGCTGTCGGCGATCGCAGAATCAGCAGCGACCGAGATCTCTCCAGCAAAGCTCCGCTCGTTCGCGAGGGCGGAAACCCGGTCTGACACTTTGGCCTTAAGCTCATCGCTGACGCGGATCGTGAGGTGCGGTTCCTCGGCGCAGCGCTCGATGACTTCGGCGATCACGTTCTCGATCTCGCCCCGCCCGTGGTCGCGGTTGAGCGCCGGAAACAGCTTGCGGACAACGGCGACACCCGCCGTCATGGCTTCGCGGGACGCCTGTTCGGCCGTGCTCTTGCGATCTTCGAGCAGCGTTTCCAGTTCGCGGGCTATGGCGTCCAGCGTTTCGGCGATGCGCCGCTCGGTCGCCTCGGTGGCTTCGGCGATGCCTTGCTCGCGGCCGGCCGCAATGCCTTCTTCCCGGGCCTGCGCGAGATCCTCTTCGCCGAAGGTCGGAACGTCCTCCTCGGGCTCCTCTTCCTCCTCGGTGAGGTCCTCGGGCTCCTCTTCGGGCGGTTCTTCGGTGACGGAGATCTCGTCGAAGTTCCGGTCGAACATGAATTTGCGGACCGTCGCCATTCCGCCGCTCCTCAGTAAACGAGTTCGTCTTCCTCGCCGGAACCGGCGATGACGATTTCGCCGGTGTCGGCAGGGGCTTTGGCGGTGGCCACGATGTTGGCCTGGGCTTCGTCGACCTCGCGCAGTCTGACCGCGCCCATTGCTTCCATGTCTTCCTTCATCATCTTGCCGGCACGTTCGGACATGTTCTTGAAGAACAGATCCTTGACCGCCTCGGACGCGCCCTTCAGAGCGGTCGCCAGCTGCTCCTTCTCGACTTGGCGCAACAGCGTCTGGATGCCGGCGGCATCGATGCGCGCCAGATCGTCGAAGGTGAACATGAGCTGCTTGATGCGGTCGGCGGACTCACGGTTGCGTTCCTCGAGGGCGGTGAGAAAACGGTTCTCCGTCGAGCGGTCGAGGTTGTTGAAAATGTCCGCCATCATCTCGTGGGAGTCGCGCCGAGCGGTGCGCGCGAGGTTGGTCATGAACTCGGTGCGGAGCGTCCGTTCGACGTGGTCGAGGATGTCTTTCTGCACGGTCTCCATGCGCAGCATGCGCATGATCACTTCCGTGGCGAAGTTTTCCGGCAGCAAGGCCAACACGCGGGCCGCGTGATCGGGTTTGATCTTGGACATCACCACGGCGACGGTTTGCGGGTACTCGTTCTTGAGGTAGTTGGCGAGAACCGCTTCGTTCACGTTGCCCAGCTTGTCCCACATGGTGCGGCCAGCCGGACCACGGATTTCCTCCATGATCTGATCGACGCGTTCCTTGCCGATGGTCTTGGTCAGCAGCCGTTCGGTGGAGTCGTAGGTGCCGACCAGGGAGCCGGCGCTGGACAACTGGTCGGCAAACTCGACGAACAGGCGCTCGACGACCGCAGCACTGATGGTGCCGAGGTTGGCCATGTTCTGCGACAGCTCTCGGATTTCTTCGTCGTCCATCATCTCGAACAGCTTGCCCGCCTGCTCTTCGCTCAGCGCGAGCATGAAGATGGCGGCCTTTTGGGGTCCCGTCAGATTGCGATAGTCGTCCTTGACCCGAGCCATCGCTCAGCGTTCCTTCGGAGTCGTCGGCGCGCCACTCAAGATCTTCAGCCCTCGGCGTAGAGCCACGAACGAATGATGGACAGCGCCTCCTCGGGGTGCTTGTCGACGATTTCGCCGACCTTGCAGACCGACGAGGCCTTGACCCGTCCCTCGACCCGGTCGAGGTCGATCATTTCATCGAAGTCCTCTTCGCCCGGTCGCTCGCCAGGCACGGGCATTCCTGGAACACCCGGCGCCCCTGGAGCCGCCAGCGCCGGCGCGCCAGGTTCGCCGGCGATAATCTGTCCGTCAGGACCGATGGCGGTCGGGATTGCTTCGAAGGCCCGTGCCACCAGCGGGCGCACGACCAACAGAATGACCAGAATGGCAACGATCGCCAACACCAGAATCTCTGCCGTACGCAGGAGATCATTCTTGTCGAGGCCAAAGAACAACTGAAGCTTCTCCTCCTCGGGCTCTGGCGGATCGGCGAACTGCATGTTGATGACTTCGATCGTGTCGCCTCGCTGGGCGTCATAGCCGATGGCCCCTCGCACAAGGATGGCCAGCTGGTCGATGTTCTCCTGCGGGCGCGGCGAATAAGTTCGAGGCCCGTCCGCACCCGGCCCGTAAATCCCGTCGACGAGCACCGCCACGGAGAGCCGATTGACGATCCCGATGTCACGGACGTGGTTCACGACGCGCTTGGTGATCTCGAAGTTCACCGTCTCTTCGGTCCGGCTTTCGGCCGTCGTGGCTCCACCCCCCTCGCTGGCGGCGAGATCAGCATCGGGGAGGTTGGTCTGAACGGTCACCGGCGGCGGACCGAGGGATTCGCGGCTGGTCGCCGTCTCCTCGATGTTCTGCGTCGATCTCACCACTTGGCCATCGGGATCAAAGACCTCCTCTGAGGTATTGATGCGATCGAAATCCATGTCCGCGGTCACGTTGGCACGCACCGACCCGATGCCGACGGTTTTCTCCAGCAGCGTCTCGATGGTGCGGGCCAAGCGGTTCTCGAACGCGCGTTTGCGTTCGTCGGCCTTTGCCGCCATCACCGCCGTGCTGCCTTCGTCCTCGGCGCCGCCGGCCAAAAGCGTGCCGCGGCCGTCAACGATGGAGATCTTACCGGGCGACAGACCCGGTACGGCGGAGGCGACCAAATGTTGAACGGCGAGCACCTGACCGGTGCTGAGGCGGCTGGACCCGCGCATCCTGAGAATGACCGACGCACTCGGTTCCTGGCGTTCGCGGCTGAACAGTTCGCGCCGGGGCATGACCAGATGGACGCGTGCCGAATCCACGGCTTCGATGGTACTGATCGTCCGCCCGAGCTCGCCTTCCAGCGCCCGCACCAGATTGACGTTCTGCATGAAGTTGGTCGCGCCAAGGGAGTCAGCGCTGTCGAAGATCTCGTACCCGATGGAGCCGCCGCTCGGCAGTCCGGCGTTGGCGAGCTTCATCCGGGCCTCGGGGACGTGGTCGCCGGGAACCAGCACCGTGGCACCGCCGGCCGCCAGTTCGTAGGGAATTCCGTCGGCCTCGAGCTGGGTGATGATCTTTCCGGAGTCCTGCATTCCCAGGTCGCCGTACAGCAGCTCGTACTGGGGCGACGCCAGGCGTGCCGCGATCCAGACGAAAAACGCCACCAGCATGATGATGACACCGCCCATGAGCGTAAGGCGGCCGGGACCGATGTTGCGCAGGGCCTGCAGGAAGGCGTCCATGGCGATTCCCTCGTACCGATTTTGCAGGGCCGAACCCAGGCACCCACCCGAGGATGCCAGCGTAGGGAGGGGAGCATGAAGAACTGGTTAACAGCCCGGCAAGATTTGCCTAGCTGCAAACCGGGCTACGACGCAGGCGAACCCGTCGTGCGGCGATAGTGCTTGGTCCGGGTCGTGCGAAGACCGGAAAGCCCGTGGCGGTCGAACAGCCGCTGCCAGGAGAGAAACTCGTCCACCGACAGCGCATAACGGGCGCACGCCTCTTCGAGGGTGATGAACCCGGCGCGCACGCCGGCGACGACCTGGGCCTTGCGCCGTGCCACCCAGCGGCGCGTGTCGGCCGGCGGGAGATCGTCCCAGGTCATCGGATTTCCGTCCGGACCGATGACTTCGGCGAACCGTGTTGGCGGGGTCGCGGTTGGCGTTTCGCGCCGGGGAGCGGGGGTCTCGTGAATCGCGGGGCGGGGCTTGATCATCGACGTGTCGGTACCGGCTCCAACGGGCTTCGAAGTGCGGTGTTCTTGGTTGCTCGTGACCATAGTCTTGCGCCGTTAAGGAAACCCTAAAGAACAGGGTTAAAAAGCGGCTAATTGCCAAGTTTTCTGCCCGTTCCCGCCGTCGGCGGCGCATCGGGGCAGGAGCCCGAAGTGGGCGGTCCCGGTCCGGCCGTGGGGCAGCCGAACCGGGACCTTGGGTTGGGACGCGAAGTCCCTGGGTGTGGAGGGTGGGGTGGTGGTGGTGGGGAGCTCGCGTCCACTCCGTAACTTGGCTTCCGGTGTTCTCCTTACTTCCCCTGCTTCGACTATCGTTTGACGTTGACCAGTTCCTCGAGCATCCGGTCGGTGGTCGAGATGATCCGGGTCGCCGCCGTGTAGGCGCGCTGGACGATGATCATGTCGGTGAATTCCTCACCGATATCGACGGTCGATGCTTCGAGGGTCGCCTGGATGATCTGGCCGGCGGGGCCGTTGTCGGCGACGCGGAGCGTTGGGTCGCCCGACCGCTCAGTCGAGTTCCACACGTTGCCGGTGCGCGATTCCAGGCCATTGGGGTTGACGAACGTCGCCACCGGGATCTGGAAGATGGTCCGCAGTTCGCCGTTGTCGAACAGTGCCGTCATCAGACCATCGGGGGCGATGCTGACACCGGCGAAAACACCGAACCGGGCGCCGTCCTGCTGGATGAATGTCGGCGTGAACTCGGCGCCGAACTGGGTCATGCCGTCGGCCTCGCCGACCGTGCCGAAGTCGAGGGCGATGCGGTTGACGTCGACAACGCCGTCGCCGTCGAGGTCGACGTTGTTCATGTCGGCGGCTGCGCCGGTGATCAGCAGCGTCTGCAGGTTACCGGCCTTGGCCGCCGCTGGTGTGCCGGCAAGGTCGGCGTTAATCTCGGCGACCAGGTCGGCGACAATCTGGGTAATGGTTCGGCCGCCGTCCACCTGGACCTGATCGTCGGCGGCGCCTGTGGCGCCGTTGACGAAGGTGTAGGTCGTGCCGCCGACGATGACACTCGAGAACGCCGCCGGCACGGCGGTGAATTCGAGTTGGCCGATGCTGCGGTGGACGGTGCCTGCGCTGTCGAAGACGGTCAGCACCGTCGTGTTGGTCGGCGGCTCGATGGTCAGATCCCACTGGTTCGCCGCCAGCTTGGTGTAGACGAAGCTGACGTCCGTGGCGTTGCCGAGGGTGTCGAAGAACTGCACGTCGGTCTTGTGGGTATCGCCGACGGCGTCGTTAGCAGGCAGGTTGGCGCCGATGGCGATGTTCTGAGTTTCGGCGGCGCTGCCGCCGACCCGGGCCAGGTTCACCGTCTCCAGGAAGTCGGTCGAGATGATGTTCTGGTTGGTCAAACCCGCCGTGCTGCCCGTCGGCAGGATCACGTCACCGGCGGCATCGGTCGGCCAGGCCTGGAGATAGAAGCCGCCGGTGTTCCTGAGGAAGCCCTCGTTGTCCTGGAAGAACGAACCCGATCGGGTGAACAGGAACTGGTTGTTGATGGTCGGCCTATTGGATTCGTTGACGACGAAGAAGCCGAATCCGGAGACGCCGATGTCCGTCTGCGATGTCGACGACTGCAGCAGCCCCTGGACATCGTTCTGCTGCTTGGGCCGCGACTGCACGCCACCTGCGGAATAGAACGTCACCGAGGTCTGCTTGGTGACAAGGGTTTGGAAGTCGACCTGGGCATTCTTGTAGCCGACGGTGTTGACGTTGGTGATGTTGTCGGCGATCGCGCTCATGCCGCTGGACTGCGCCACCAGTCCGGAAACGCCCGATGTCAGTGCGCCGAACAGACTCATGTTCCGTCTCCTTCAGTCTCCTGGACCCGGTCGGCGCGCGCGGCGCGTCCCAGGCCGTTCGGCGACCCCAACCGCCGTATGGTCGTCATTCCTCCACCTCGAGATCGGTTTCCTGCTCCGGTTCCTTGACCGAGAGCACACTCTCCATCGGCACGGTGATGTCGCCCATGAAGAGGAACACATCGTTTTCCTCGACCGCCGCCGCGGTGACGCGGCCGAAGGTCGTGGTCAGCACGTCGATCAGGCTGCCGTCGGCGCGCTGCGCCGAGACGGTGACGGTGTAGGCCCCGTCCGGCTGCGGGAAGCCGAGGGTGTCGAGCCCGTTCCAATCGAACTTGTGGCGTCCGGCGCCGGTCGCGCCCTCGCCGACGAACACGACGCGCCCCGTCGCGTCCTGGATGGTGATGGTCGTGCTTTCGGCGTTCTCGTTGAACGAGTAGGTGAACTCGGCCGACCCGTTCTCCAGCGGCACCGCGCTGCCGATCGCCTCGGCGAACTTGCCGAGGTAGTTGACCATCACCGCGACCTGCTGGTTCTGCTCGACCGCCAAAAGATTTTCCAGATGCGAGTTCTGCTGGATCTGCTGCTCGACAGTGGCGAACTGCACGAGTTGCGAGGTGAACTCGGTGGCGTCCATCGGGTCGAGCGGGTCCTGGTGCTGCAACTGGGTCAGCAGCAGATTGAGGAACTTGTTGAGGTCGTCCTCAAGCTGCGTCTGATCGACGACGGCCTGCTGGCCTGCACCCGAGTCCGTCGTCGAGACACCAGAGAGGATCATCTGCCGAGCTCCGCCCTACGCCGGTTCAAGCCCGAATATCGACCCGGCCGCGGCCACGCATGCCGGCATAGAGATTGCCAACCTCCGCCGCCGGCAAGTCGCCGTCTTCACCGGTGCCGTCCTCGGCGTCCGCCGACCCGCCGGCGCCGGCCGTGGCCTTGCTCCCTTCGCCGCCCTGGTCCTCGTGGCTGCGGAGGTTGAAGGTGAGGCTGCCGGAATCGGTCTGGAAGCCGGCCTCCTGCAGCGCCCGTTCGAGACTGCGGGAGTCGTTCTTCAGCATCTCGTATGTGTCGCGGTTGTCAGCCGTGACGACGGCGGAGATGCGGCCGTCCTGAGCCATCTCCAGCTGCACCTCGATACGCCCGAGCGTCGGCGGCTTGAGCTGGATATGGATGCGGTCGAGGCCGGCGCTGATGGCCTTGGTGATGTTGACGGTGATGGTGTCGAACACCGCCCGCTGGTTGGGCAGTGTGCGCTGCGCGGCGGCGGCCTGGTTGGCCTGCGCCGCCTGAGCCTGCTGGGTGTTCGACGTGCTGCCGGGAGCGGTCGTGCCCGCCTCGGCGCCGGCGGTCGTACCGTGGCTGGCGGTGGCGCCCGCCTGCAGTCCCGACACCGCCGGTGCCTTGGCCCCGCCCGCCTGGGCGAGAAGCTGACCCTGGGCCTGGGCTTGGCCTTGTCGGGCTTGCGCGCCCGGCTGCTGCATCTGCGCGCCGGCAGCCGCCTGCTGGGCCGCCTGATACAGGCTCGGACCCTGGGCGCCGGGGCCGACACGCGGGTTCGTCTGCGCCTGCTGGGCCTTGCCGTCGCCCGTTCCCAACGCCGCTTCGGTGGTCAACGTCGAGGTCGGGCGTGACACCAAGGTCTCCGCCTCGCTGGACACGTTAACGTTGATCTTGGTCGGCTGGTCGGCGCCGATCGCCTTGCCCAGGTCCGCAGCCGGGCGGCGGCGTTTGCGGCCGGCGCCTGCTGGGCCTGCGTCCGCGCCTGGGCCGGCGTCTTGGCATCTCCGTCGCCCGCCGCGTTCTGGCCGTGGGTGTTCTTGCCGTCGCGCCCAGCCTGGCCTTTCGCCGCTGCCGCCGCGTCGGGGTCGATCTCGCCGACTGCAGATCCACCTGATGCCGCCGCGTCGGCGGCCTGGGTGCCGCTGAAAGCGCCGTTCCGGGAGACCGTGCGCACCGCGCCGAGCGAGGCTGCCACCGCCGTTTCCTGCCCCGTGCCATCGCCGCCGCCGGCGTCGTCGCCGGTCCCCTGGGGGTTGCCTTCGTTGGTGCCGTCGGAGCCGGACCCATCATCCTTGGCGTTGGCAGCCTCGGATGCCGAATCGTCGGAGGGGCGGTCGCCGACCCCATCGCCTGAGCGGGTTTCGCCGCCCTCGACCCGCCGCGGCGCTTCCCGTTCGCGCGGACGATCGTCGGGGCGATCGACACGCTGGGCGTCCTGCCGGCGGTCACCGCGGTCGAAATCGCCCGAGTCGCCACGGCCGCGGTCGTCGTCCCGTTGCCGGGACCCGCCGTCGTCGATGTCGTTCTCGCGCGCCGCCGGAGTGAGAGTGTCGGAGTTCAACGCCACCGAAGACATGTCACTGCGATTGTGGGCCTCCTTCTCGAGGCGCAGCGTCGTGCTTTGCACGAGCTCCTCGAAGGCCAACATCCCGAACAGCCCGCTTTGGGCCTTCTTGCTGTTCGGCGTGAAATCGCCCTGCGAGACGATTTCGGTGTTGCGCGCTTTGATCGACAGGTCGTCCATGGCACTGCGGTCCTCAAGAAACAGCGCATTCCGTCGTAGCGACCTCAGCAAACGACGGGCCAATTCGCCTAACGCGCGCTAACGCCATGAAAACTGGCGGTTTCCGGAACGCCGGTCAGTGTCGCCAGGGGCAGGAAACGGATTGTGTCGGCAAAAATCGCCACGCTCGCCGGGCATTTTGTGCCGGTGGATGCGCGGCTGTTTGACAACCGACCGGTGTTGCCCGACGCTGGCGCCGTGACGCGATAATGGCGACGAGCACAGGATGTCCGAGCAAGGGACGGCCGGCGAGGCACGAAGGAGCGCACACGCGGTCGGGTTCGTGTTCGCACGCGGCGGCTCCAAAGGTCTTCCTGACAAGAACCTCCGCGAAGTCCGCGGCCGATCGCTGGTCGCCCACGCGGTCTTCGCGGCCCGCGAGGCGCTGTCTCTGGACCGGGTCGTCGTCTCCACCGATTCGCCGGCCATTGCCGAGGCTGCACGGCGCTGCGGTGCCGAGGTGCCGTTTCTCCGGCCGGCAGAACTGGCCGCCGACGACACGCCCGAGTGGCTGGCCTGGCGTCATGCGCTGGATACCGTCGAAGCCGAAGACGGGCCGCCGATGGACGTGTTCGTCAGCGTGCCGCCGACGGCGCCGCTGCGGCTTCCTTCGGATATCGATTCTTGCGTGGCACGATTCCTTGATGGCGATTTCGAGGCCGTCGTGACGGTAACGCCGGCAGCGCGAAATCCTTGGTTCAACATGGTCGTCGTTGATGCCGACGGTTTGGCCCGTCGGGTAATCGAGCCCGATGCCGCGATCGATAACCGTCAGGCCGCACCGGCCGTGTTCGACGTGACGACCGTATGCTATGCGGTCCGTCCGGCGTTCATCCGCGAAGCCGAGGGGCTGTTCGAAGGCCGTGTCGGCGTCGTCGACGTACCCGCCGAACGCGCGCTGGATATCGACACCCCGTTCGATCTACGGGTCGCCGAAGCCGTTTGCGGAGACATCGGGCGATGACCGGTGATCGATTGCAGTGCATGATGGACATGTCCGGCCGCGTGGCGCTGATCACCGGCGCCGCTGGTCACGTCGGCAGAGCGGCGGCCGCCGCGCTCGCCGAACTCGGCGCCGACATCGCATTGGCCGATCTCGCCGATTCCCGATCCACCGCCGAGACGATCGCCGCCGAGTTCGGCGTTCGCACGTGTGCCCTCGATGTCGATCTCGCCGACGATGCCGCCGCGCGTGAGCTTCCGGCGCGGACAGTGAGCGACCTTGGCCGGCTCGATGTCTTTGTTGCGTCGGCCGCGTTCGTGGGAACGTCGGCGTTGGAAGGCTGGGCGGTGCCCTTCGACGAGCAGGACCCTTGGAGCTGGCGGGCGGCGCTTGATGTCAACCTGACTTCTGTCTTCCTCACCACTCAGGCAGCGGCACCGGCCCTGCGCGAATCGGGCAACGGCAGTATCGTACTGTTGTCCTCCATCTACGGCATGGTCGGCCCCGACACACGTCTCTACGAAGGAACGAACATGGGCAATCCCGCGGCATATGCCGCCGGCAAGGGTGCCCTGATCCAGTTCACCCGCTGGTTGGCCACGGTGTTGGCGCCCGAAGTGCGGGTCAACGCCGTCTCGCCTGGAGGATTGCTGCGCGACCAGCCGCCG
>Ga0056108_1000005_pt1 | contig 94817 bp, 97 predicted proteins | sample WorMetG1BERMUDA1_FD_83875 | JGI IMG/M metagenome (GOLD analysis project Ga0056108, IMG submission 83875) | Marine gutless worms symbiont microbial communities from Max Planck institute for Marine Microbiology, Germany - Inanidrilus... ... | reverse complement strand
GCGCCATGGCGCTGTTCGGCGAGAAGTACGGCGATGAGGTACGCGTCGTCTCCATGGGCGGCCCGGACGGCCCGCGTCCGTACTCGGTCGAGCTTTGCGGCGGCACCCACGTGCGCCGCACCGGCGACATCGGGCTGTTCAAGATCGTCTCCGAGGGTGCCGTCGCCGCGGGCGTTCGCCGCATCGAAGCGGTGACGGGCGAGGGCGCCCAGGCCTACGTCGCCGCCGAAGAAGCGGCGCTGCGCGAAGCCGCCGGCATCCTCAAGGTGGCGCCGGCGGAACTGCCCGAACGGGTCGCCGCGCTCATGGAGGAGCGCCGCCGTCTGGAGCGGGAGCTCGCAGACGCCCACCGCGCACTGGCAACCGGAGGCGGCGGCGGCACGGACGGGTTCAAGGACGTCGGCGGCGTCAAGTATTCGCCGCGCCTCCTTGAAGGCGTGCCCGCCAAGCAGCTCAAGGGCCTCGCCGACGACCTCAAGAAGCAGATCGGCTCCGGTGTCGTCGCCCTCGTCTCGACCGCCGACGGCAAGGCGTCGCTCGTCGTCGGCGTCACCGACGACCTGGCCGAGCGGCTCAGCGCCGTCGATCTGGTGCGCGCGGGCTCCGCGGCGGTCGGCGGACGCGGCGGCGGCGGCCGGCCCGACATGGCCCAGGCCGGCGGACCGGATGCGTCCAAAGCGGCGGAGGCGCTTGACGCCATCGAACACGCCATCGCGGGTACGGCCTGAGAGCACACGCCAATGGCCGAATACGTCCTCTATTGCTTCGCCCAATCGGGGAACGCCTACAAGGCGGCACTGATGCTGGCGCTTTCGGGCGCCGACTGGGAACCGCGGTTCGTCGACTACTTCAACGGCGAGACCCGCACCCCGGAGTATCGGGCGATCAACGAGATGGGCGAGGTGCCGGTGCTGGTCCACGGCGAGCGGACGCTGACCCAATCGGGCGCGATCCTCACCTATCTCGCCGAGCAACGCGGACGGTTCGGGCCCGAAAGCGAAGACGAGCGCCTGGAAATCCTCCACTGGCTGCTGTTCGACAATCACAAGCTGACCAGCTACACGGCGACGCTCCGGTTCATGCGGACCTTCGGCAACACCGGCGAAACACCGGTCACCGAGTTCCTGGAGATGCGTTCGCAGACGGCGCTCGGCATCCTTGAGAGCCATCTCGCCGGGCGGTCCTTCGTCGTCAACGACCGCCCGACCATCGCCGACCTGTCAATGTGCGGCTATCTCTACTGGCCCGATGAAATCGGCGTCGTCTGGGAAGAGAACCATCCCAACATCGCCGCATGGCTCGGCCGCATCGCCGCCCTTGACGGCTGGCAGCATCCCTACGAGCTGATGCCGGGTTATCCGCCAAAGACGTCCTGAGGCAATCATCCGATGGAATAGTCGTCGCGCCCGTTTGTTTGTGTCCCGACGATGGGATCGATCGGCGGGAACGATGAGACGAATTCCGACGACAATTCTTCTGACCTTCGCGGCCGGCGCCTTCGGCGGCCTGGTCAACAGTCTGGCGATCTGGGCGGCCAGCGCGCTGAGTTTGACGGCCATGGTCGGTGTTGGCATCGCGCCGAACCTGTCGCCGGCTTGGCTCTACCCGCGTATCGTCTGGGGTGGCCTTTGGGGCTTCGCCTTCCTGATGCCTGTCCTCGACTCCCGCATCTGGCTACGCGCGCTCCTGTTCAGCCTCGGACCGACTCTGGTTCAGTTATTCGTCGTGTTCCCGGCCAAAACACCCCACGGCGCGTTCGGCCTCGGCCTAGGCACCCTGACACCCGTCGTCGTGCTGCTGGCCAATGCGGTCTGGGGACTAACCGCTGCGGCGGCTCTTAGGGCGACCGATCTCGGGCCCTAGCGCCGGTTCCGCCACCGCACCAAGTGGATTTTCCGCGCCATCGACCCCAAGTGCCGGTAGTGTCGCCGGCGGGTTAGGACGGAAACTGTTGTGATGATGCTCAAGGACTGGCGCCGGCCCGAGGTGCTGCTGATCCTGATAGCGCTGGCGATGCCGCTGTCGCACGCCACATGGATGGCGCTGATCAACAATTTCGCCGTCGAGCGGGCGGCGTTCACCGGCGTCGAGATCGGCATCCTGCAGAGCCTGCGGGAGATTCCCGGGTTTCTCGCCTTCGCCGTCGTCTTCGTGCTGATCCTGGTGCGCGAGCAGACCCTGGCACTGATCTCGCTGCTGCTGTTGGGCACGGGCGTGGCGATCACCGGCCTGTTCCCGAACGTGCTCGGCCTCTATCTGACCACCGTGCTGATGTCGGTCGGCTTCCACTACTTCGAAACCGTCCGCCAGTCCCTGGCCTTGCAATGGACCGACCGCGAAGGGGCGCCGGAGCTGTTCGGGCGGTTGATCTCGGTCGGCTCGTTCGCGACCATCGCCGCGTTCGGCCTGATCTACGTTGGCGTCACCCTTGGCGGTCTGGACATGGTCTGGGTCTACGCCATCGCCGGCGGCGCCACGGTGGCAATCACGCTCGCCGTGTGGATCGCTTTCCCCCGCTTCCCGACCCGGGTCGAGCAGACCAAGGCGCTCATCGTCCGTCCCCGCTACTGGCTCTACTACGCGCTGACCTTCATGTCCGGGGCGCGGCGCCAGATCTTCATCGTCTTCGCCGGCTTCCTGATGGTCGAGAAGTTCGGCTTCGACGTCGCCGCGATCACCCTGATGTTCCTCGCCAACCACGTGGTCACCATGCTGGTGGCGCCATCCATCGGGCGGCTGATCGCGCGCTGGGGCGAACGCCGGGCACTGACCCTGGAATACGTCGGACTGATCGGCGTATTCGTCGGCTACGCATTCGTCGATTCGCCGTGGATCGCCGTCGGCCTCTACATCCTCGACCACCTGTTCTTCGCCCTGGCCATCGCGGTAAAGACCTACTTCCAGAAGATCGCCGATCCCGCCGACATTGCCAGCACCTCCGGCGTCAGCTTCACCATCAACCACATCGCCGCGGTGGTCATCCCGGCAGCCTTCGGGTTCCTGTGGGTCGCCTCGCCGGCGGCGGTGTTCCTGTCCGGCGCGGCCATGGCGGCGGGGTCGTTGGGGCTAGCGCAGCTGGTTCCCGAAACGCCGACGCCGGAGGCGGTTTCCGCGCTCACCCGCCCGAAAGTGCTGCCGGCCGAATAACTTGCGGGAAATCGATAGGCGTCGTGCGGACGCGAAAAGACGCCTGCATGTACGGAAAATTCTTGTGCTGAGAGGCGTTCGCACCACATAATAGTCCCAACTGCGGAAAGCGGGCGTGCGCGAAAACGCGCATCGATATGAAATCGCGGGCCCTGCCCGCGAGGTGGCAAGCAGGGGGCGGTTTGCTCGTGGACGAAGAGCGGTTCACGAACAGTCGTGATGCGTTGTCGTCGATGGCGGCGCAATGCGCGTGTTTGAACATGCGCAAAGTTTCTTGCGCCGTGACCCAGTTTTTCGACGAAGCTCTGGACCCGACCGGCCTGCGATCGACCGAGCTCGCCCTACTCGTCGCCGTTGCCACCCATGACCGCCCGAGCCTCACCGACCTCGGCGATATTCTGGTGATGGACCCGTCGACCGTGTCGCGCGTGGTCAAACCCCTTCACGCGCGTGGCCTTTTGGCGACGGCCCCCGGCGCTGACCGGCGCCGGCGCACGGTGACTCTGACCGACGCCAGCTGGACGCTGATCGCCGAAGCTGTGCCCTTGTGGCGGGGAGCGCAGGAGCGACTGCTCGCGGGACTCGGTCCCGATGTCTGGACCGGCATACGCAGCGACCTGATGCGCACGCTGGACGTCGTCCAACAGATGAACGCGGCGGAGTAGCCCGCCAACCTTGAACCGAGGCGCCCCCGTCCTTACGGTAAATGAGGGACACCGGACGGGGGCAGACATGGACACGTGTTTCGAGGGCACCGACACCTATGTAGCGACGGAGGATCTGATGGTGGCGGTGAACGCCGCCGTTGCCCTCGAACGGCCTCTGCTGGTCAAGGGTGAGCCGGGGACCGGCAAGACCATCCTCGCCGCTGAGGTCGCCAAGGCATTGGACCGCCCGCTGATCCAGTGGCATATCAAGTCGACCACCAAGGCCCAGCAGGGTCTGTACGAATACGATGCGGTGGCGCGGTTGCGCGATTCCCAGCTCGGCGACGAACGCGTCCACGACATCGCCAACTACATCGTCAAGGGCCGGCTGTGGGAGGCCTTCGAGGCCGATGATCGCCCGGTGCTGCTGATCGACGAGATCGACAAGGCCGACATCGAGTTTCCCAACGACCTGCTGCTCGAGCTGGACCGCATGGAGTTCCACGTCTACGAGACCAAGGAGACCGTGGTCGCCAGCAACCGCCCCATCGTCGTCATCACCTCCAACAACGAGAAGGAACTGCCGGATGCCTTCCTGCGCCGCTGCTTCTTCCACTACATTCGCTTTCCCGACCGCGAGACCATGGAGCAGATCGTCGCCGTGCATTACCCCGGCATCCAGAAGCGGCTGGTGCAGGCGGCGCTCACCATGTTCTTCGAGATGCGCGAGGTGCCGGGGCTGAAGAAGAAGCCGTCGACGTCGGAACTCCTCGACTGGATCAAGCTGCTGATGGTCGAGGACATCCCGCCCGAAGCGCTGAAGACCACCGACGCGCGCCAGCTCATTCCGCCGCTGCACGGCGCGCTCTTGAAGAACGAGCAGGACGTGCACCTGTTCGAACGCCTCGCCTTCCTCAACCGCCGCGAGGACGGTTAGGGTCGGCAAGGGCGCCGGGGACCGCCGCCATGTTCATCGAGTTCTTCCTCGAACTTCGTGACGCCCGCGTACCGGTCAATTTGCGCGAATACCTCACCCTGCTCGAGGCGATGGAGGCCGGCATCGCCGACTACAGCGTCGACGACCTCTACTACCTGTCGCGCTCGTGCCTGGTGAAGGACGAAACCAACCTCGACAAGTTCGACCGGGTGTTCGGCTCCGTGTTCAAGGGCCTGGAACCGCCCGAGGACGAGGAGCGCATCGAGATCCCTGCGGACTGGCTGCAGAAGCTGGCCGAGCGGACGCTGACCGACGAGGAAAAGGCGCTGATCGAGTCTCTCGGCGGTTGGGACAAGCTGATGGAGACGCTGAAACAACGCCTCGAAGAGCAGAAGGGCCGCCACCAGGGCGGCTCCAAGTGGATCGGCACCGCCGGCACCTCGCCGTTCGGCGCCTGGGGCTACAACCCCGAGGGCATCCGCATCGGCCAGGACCGCAACCGCAACAACCGCGCCGTCAAGGTCTGGGACAAGCGCGAGTTCAAGAACTTGGACGCATCAGTCGAGCTGGGCACGCGCAACATCAAGGTGGCGCTACGCCGCCTGCGCCGGTTCGCCCGCCAGGGCGCGGCGACGGAACTGGAGCTGCACGACACCATCCTGTCGACGGCGAAGAAGGGCTATCTGGACATCCAGATGGTGCCGGAGCGGCACAACGCGGTGAAGGTGCTCTTGTTCCTTGACGTCGGCGGCTCCATGGACTCGCATATCAAGACCTGGGACGTGCTGCACACCTATCCCCACGACTCCAAGGCGATCTTCGTCGGCGACGCGTCGATGAGCCCCTACGAACTCTTGTACCCCGGCGGCAGCGTCGAGCACTGGAACGAGGAGGCCGGGTTCGTGTGGATGGAGCGCCTACTTGGCGTCTACCAGCGCGCCGTCTGGCTGAACCCGGTGCCCGAGGACTGGTGGGAGTACACGACGTCCACCAAGATGATGCGCCAGATCATCGCCGACCGCATGTACCCGCTGACCCTCGAAGGGCTCGACGCGGCGATGCGCGAGCTGGGGCGTTAGCCGTTCGGCGGCGTCAGCCGCCGGTCATGCTCATGTGGCGTGAGACGGCGGGGGGCGCGGCGCGCTCGATGACGAAGTCGTGGCCCTTGGGCTTGCGGGCGATAGCCTCGTCGATGGCGGCCATCAGCGGAATGTCCGAGGGGCTGGCGCGGAGCGGCGTCCTCAGATCGGCGGCGTCCTCCTTGCCCAGGCACATGAACAGGGTGCCCGTGCAGGTCAGGCGCACCCGGTTGCACGATTCACAGAAATTGTGGGTGTGCGGGGTGATGAAGCCGATCCGCCGGCCGGTCTCGCCGACGGTGACGTAGCGGGCCGGGCCGCCGGTGCGGTAGGTGGAGTCGACGAGGGTCCAGCGTTTTTCGAGTCGGCTGCGGACGACATCCAGGGGCAGGTACTGGTCCGTGCGGTCGCCGTCGATGTCGCCGAGGGGCATGGTCTCGATCAGGCAGAGGTCGAACCCCTCCCGGCCGCACCAGGCGACCAGGTCGTCCATCTCGTGGGCGTTGACGTCGCGGAGCGCCACGGTGTTGATCTTGACGTCGAGCCCGGCGTCCTTGGCCGCGGCGAGGCCCTCCTTGACCTGATCGAGGCGGGCGCGCCGGGTGATGCGGGTGAAGGTCTCGGCATCCAGCGAATCAACCGAGACGTTGACCCGGCGCACACCGCAGGACCGCAGCGCATGGGCGTATTTGACCAGCTGGCTGCCGTTTGTGGTGAGCGTCAGTTCGTCGAGGTCCCCCGAGTCCATGTGCCGGCTCAGGGAATGGAACAGGTGCATGATGTTGCGCCGGACCAGCGGCTCGCCACCGGTGATGCGCAGCTTGCGGACGCCGTGGCGGACGAATGCCGTGCACAGCCGGTCCAGTTCCTCCAGCGTCAGCACTTCCGGCTTCGGCAGGAACTCCATCTCCTCGGCCATGCAATAGACACAGCGGAAGTCGCACCGGTCGGTGACCGAAACGCGAAGATATGTGACGTGACGACCATATGGGTCGATCATCCGGAAGGACCTCCCAGCGAGGCGCGGGCTTCCGGTATCCAGTCCTCTGTCCGCGCCGCCGAGCGTTCGGCTCGTTCGTATATAACGCTCAAGATAGTTCGTCGCACGAACGTTGTCGCCCCCAAGATTATTGGGGATACTGAAGCCGCAAAGAACGACACCCTGGCGCAGGAATTGACAGGATCGGAGCGGGCCTTGCCGGAGATGATGAATACCCGCGAGGTCGCCGAGTACCTGCGCATCAAGGAACGGAAGGTCTACGATCTGGTGCGCGAACGGCGCATCCCCTGCACCCGGGTCACCGGCAAGTGGCTGTTTCCCCGCAACCTCATCGATCTGTGGATCGCCGAGGGGACAGAGTTCCCCGGCAGCGTCCGCACCGCCGCCCAGCCGCCGCCAGTGGTCGTCGGCAGCCACGACCCGCTGCTCGAATGGAGCCTCCGCGAGTCCGGCTGTGCGCTCGCGCTTCTGGCCGGCGGCAGCCTCGACGGCGTTGGCCGCTTCGCCGCCGGGGAGGCGGCGGTCTGTGGGCTCCACGTCCTCGATCCGGCCGGCGCGGAGGACGATGACGGGCGCTACAACATGGCCATCGCGCGGGACAGCTGCCGTGGCCTCGGGGTGGTGCTGGTCGAGTGGGCATGGCGCGATCAGGGCCTGGTGCTGGCGCCGGGAAACCCCCTCGGCATCCGTACCATCGGCGATCTGAAGACCAAGGGCGCGCGCGTCGTCGCTCGGCAGAATGAGGCCGGAAGCCGCGTGCTGTTCGAGCACCTTCTGGGCGAGGCGGGAATCGCCCTCACCGATCTCGACGTGCTGGCGCAGCCGGCGCGCAGCGAAACCGACCTCGGTCTCGGCGTCCTTGAGGGTAAGGCCGACGCGGGCCTGGGCGTCGCCGAGGTGGCGCACCGCTACCGCCTTGATTTCGTGGCCCTGCACCGGGAGCGCTACGACCTTATGATGCGCCGGCGCGACTATTTCGAGCCGCCGATCCAGGCGTTGCTCACTTTCACCCGTACCGCCGCGTTCACCGCCCGTGCGACCGAGATGGAGGGCTATGACGTTGCCAATCTCGGCCGCGTCGTCTGGAACGAGCCGTAGGTGCCACCCCGCATCCGGTGTAGGAGCGGGTTTCAAACCCGCCCCTACGGTGGAAATGCGCGGCCGTCGATGGGAGGGTGCGTTGGTCTACCGGCGCCCTACTTCATGCCCATGCAATTGGCGTAGTAGGTCACCGTCGCCGGCCAGTCCGTAAAGATGCCCTTGATGCCGACGTCGCGGGCCAGCACGTCCAACAGCTCGAAGGTCGTGCCGTCGCTGGTGATGCCGTCCTTGACCGTCTGGAAGTACCAGCCGCCGCCGGTGTTCAGCGGGCCCGACCGCTCCAGCGTCCAGGTGATGATGTCGAGGCCGGCGCCCTTGGCTTTCTCGGCGTAGACCGATGGCACGATCTCGCGCTCGTCGTTGAGCCCGACGAGCATCCACATTGGCGGCGCGACGATCTTCACGCCGGCGTCGGCGAGCTTGCTCATGTCGGGGTTCCACGTTGCCGGATTGGCGTGGTCGAAGCTCTTGTCGCCGTAGCGGCCGTCCAGGTAGACGGCCTGGTTACCGAACGCTGGCTCCTTCTTGATCCAGTAGAGCACGTCGTCGAGATTGAACGACTGGGCGAAGACGTCGGAGGCCGGGACGCCGGCGGCCTTGTACTCGTCGATCAGCTGCTGGGCATAGGCTTCCTGGGTGTAGTCGCCGTCGAAGGGCATCGCGACGCTCGGCGATTTCAGTTCGGGGGTGAACTTGGCGCCAAGGCTCTTGAACAGTTCGATGCTCTCGGCGTGGCTCAGCACCGTGCCCGACGTCGCGTAGAGGTCGGTGCGCCAATTTGCCGTGCCGCCCATGTAACCGTCCACGGTCGTCGCGGTCTTGTCGGAGGCGTCCATCTTGCCGCGCAGGCGCTTGAATTCGGCGAGCGTGATGTCGCTGGTGCAGCACTTCGCCGAGGCTTCCTTGCCGGTCGCCGGATCGGCCGGCGAGAACGGCTCCGAGCACTTGGCCGCGAGATCGGGGATGGCGAGGATGTTGGTCGTCGTGTGGAGGTCGCACTGGGAATGCCGGCAGACAAGCTCGCGGTCCTTGGTGAAGGTGACGTCGCATTCGAGGATGCCGGCGCCCATGCGCGCCGCGGCGACGTAGGACTCCTTCGTGTGCTCGGGGAACTGCATCGGCGCGCCGCGGTGGCCGATGGAGAATTGGGACTTCGTGAAGGGTCCCGCCGTGCATTGCGCGAGCTTGGACTTCAGCGCGCCGTCCTTCATCTGGTCGATGAGGTAGTAGGGCCGCGGCCCCAGTTGAACGCCGTCCGCGGCGAACGCGGCGGTGGTGTCGATGGCGACTGCGGCGAGCGCCGCCGCGAGGACGAGTCGCATCTTCCTCAAGCGCATGGTGATCTCCCGATCGAGAGGTTGATTTGATCTCCGCAGCGAACGTGCGGAGGAGCGCTCAAGCGTAGCAATGCCATATGGCGGTGGCGTGACGGAACGGTGACATCTGCGTGAGGCGGTGGACTGTCTAGCCAAGCAGCAGCGTGTCATCGTCAAGTTCCTCGCCGCGGACACGTTCGAACATGTGCAGCAAGTCCTCGACTTCAAGGCCGCGGCGGTCGTCCCCGGCAACGTCGAGCGCCACGCGACCTTCGTGGAGCATCACCGTGCGCTCTCCGACATCGAGGGCCTGGCGCATGGAATGGGTCACCATCAGCGTCGTCAGATGGGTTTCTTCGACGACCTCGCGTGTCAGTTCGAGGACGAAGGCGCCGGTCTTGGGATCGAGCGCCGCGGTGTGTTCGTCGAGGAGCAGGATCTTCATCGGCCGGAACGTCGCCATCATCAGGCTCACCGCCTGGCGCTGGCCGCCGGACAACAATTCCATGGGATCGTCGAGGCGGTTCTCCAAACCCAGACCGAGGCGGGCGAGGCGCTCACGGATTTCGTCCCTCAGGGACCGCGTCACCGCCGGGCGCAGGCCGCGGCGGTGGCCGCGGGTGGCGGCGAGACCGATGTTCTCGGCGATGGTCAGGTTGGCGCAGGTGCCGGCCATCGGATCCTGAAACACCCGGGCAACGAGGCCGGCGCGCCGCGCCGCCGGCCACTGTGTGACGTCCTGTTCGTCGATGACGATGTGGCCCTCGTCGACGGCGACCTCGCCGGAGAGCGCGTTCAGCACCGTGGTCTTGCCGGCGCCGTTGGAGCCGATGACGGTGACGAACTGGCCGGTGGGGATGGCGAGGCTGATGCCGCGCAGCGCCTTGGTCTCCATCGGCGTGCCGCGCCCGAAGGTGACGGCAAGGTCTTCAACGCGGATCATGGTGCCGGCTTCCGGGGACGGGCGCGCCGCACCGGCCGCCGCACGCTGGGAAGCACCAGTGCCGCCGCGACGAGGACGGCGGTGATCAGGTTGAGGTCCTGGGCCTTGAGGCCGAGCACGTCGGCGTTGAGCGCCAGCGCCACGGCAAGGCGGTAGACCAGCGAGCCGACGACGCAGGCGATGGTCGCCAGGAACACCGTTCGCGGCGGCACCAGCGCCTCGCCGCCGATGACCGCGGCCAGCCCGACGACGATGACGCCCACACCCATGGTGACGTCGGCACTGCCTTGGCTCTGGGCGAACAGAGAACCGGCGAAGGCGACGGTGGCGTTGCTGAGCGCCATGCCGAGGAGAGTCGTCGCGCCGGTGTCGATGCCCTGGGCGCGGGCCATGCGGGCGTTGGCGCCGGTGGCCCGCATGGCGAGACCGGTCTCCGAGTTGAGAAAGAAATCGAACAGCAGCTTGGCAACAACGACCACAACTGCCAGCACCAGGGGCAGGGCGACGTATTGCGAGATGCCGATGCCTTCGAGCGGCGTGAACACCGTCGTCTCACCGAGCAACGCGACGTTCGGCCGGCCCATGATCCGGAGGTTGATCGAGTAAAGCGCGATCATCGTCAGGATGCTGGCCAGCAGGTGCAGGATCTTGAGCCGCACGTTGAGCCAGGCGGTGACAAGGCCTGCACCGGCGCCGGCGACGAAGGCGCAGGCTGTGGCGAGATAGGGGTTCCAGCCCGTGGTGATCAGCACCGCCGACACCGCCGCGCCGAGGGGAAAGCTGCCGTCGACGGTGAGATCGGGGAACTGCAGGATCCGGAACGACAGATAGACGCCGAGCCCGACCAGGGCGAAGATCAGCCCGGTTTCGACCGCGCCGAGAAAGGCGATCAGGCTCAACGCGGTCGTCCGCCTCTGGAACGGGTCAGCGGATCACCTTCTTGGCCTCGGCGACCACGGCATCGGGGATGCTGACGCCCATCTTTTGCGCCGACGGCAGATTGAGGTGCAGGTCCATCTTCTCGACCGTCGCCGCGGGGATGTCGCCGGGTTTGGTGCCCTTGAGGATCTTCACCACCATGCGCCCGGTCTGGCGGCCGACGTCGTAGTAGTTGAAGCCGAGGGCGGCGATAGCGCCGCGCGTCACCGAATCGGTGTCGGCGGCGAACACCGGCAGCTTGGCGTCGATGCCGACCTTGACCACCGCCTCGAACGCCGAGACCACGGTATTGTCGGTCGGCACGTAGAGGGCATCGGCCTTGCCGGCGGCCGAACGGGCGGCAGCGAGCACGTCACTCGACTTGGTCGCCGGCGCCTCGACGATGGAAAGCCCGAGCGCCGGGGCGGCCGCCTTCATGGACGCGACGCTGGAGACGGAGTTGGCCTCGCCCGGGTTGAATACCACGCCGACGGTCTTGGCCGACGGTACGAGCCGCTTGATCAGCTTCAGGTGTTCATCCAGGGGCAGCATGTCGGAGGTGCCGGTGACGTTACCGCCCGGACGCTCCATGTTGCCGATCAGTTTGGCGCCCACCGGGTCCGTGACGGCGCTGAACACCAGCGGGATGGTCTTGGTCGCCGCGGCCACCGGCTGCGACGACGGCGTCGAGATGGCGACGATGACGTCGGGGTTCTCGCCGATGAACTTGCGGGCGATCTGGGCAGCGGTACCGGGATTGCCCTGGGCGCTTTCGTAGGTCCATTTCAGGTTCTTGCCGACCACGAAGCCGGCATCGGCGAGCTCGTCTTTGACGCCCTGGCGGCAGGCGTCGAGGGCCGGATGCTCGACGATCTGGGTGATGGCGATCGACTTCTCCTGCGCCTGCACGGGCGCGGCGAACGCTGTTGCGAGCGCGGCTGCCAGCGCGACGGCGAGCGAAACGAGCTTGATTTTCATGGCCTCATCCTTCCCCGCGAAGTTTGTCCCGATCTTAGTGCCGAGCAGCCGGCGGGAAAGGAAAAAGTGGCGGCGATCATTCCCTTGGCGGACCCGACCTCCGCATGCCGCCGGTGAGCAACGACCCGGAACTCTTGGTGTCGGCCAAACGGCGGTTCGAAGCGCTCTCGGTGGTTCCAATTTGTGCTATGATTCTTCAACAAATAGGCGATCCAATCGGGCCGATCCACTGGTCCGCAAATGGAACCGGAGGGGAAGGGACATGGCCGAGCGCAAGAAAGCCGCCCGCCGGCGCGCCTCGGGTCTTCGTGATCAGATCGTCGATACAGCCATCGACCTCGCCGAGGAGGTCGGCTGGGACAATGTGCGCCTGCGTGTGGTCGCCGAACGGCTGGGTGTCACCCTCGCCGACATCGGCGCGCATTTCCGTGACCTCGATGCCGTCGCCGATGCCTGGTTCGGGCGCGCCCGGGCGGCGATGCTGGCGCCGGTGGATGCCGAGTTCGCCACTCTGCCGGCGCGCGAGCGCATCCGCTGGCTGATGATGCGCTGGTTCGACGCGCTGTCGCCGCACCGCGAGGTTACCGCGCAGATGCTGATGGCCAAGATGTGGCCGGTGCACGTGCATCACTGGGTGCCGATGATCTTCAGTCTGTCGCGCACCATCCTCTGGCTCAGGGACGCCGCCGGGCTCGACGCCGGCGGCGTGCGGCGTCAGATCGAGGAGATCGGCCTCACCAACCTGTTCCTGGCCACGCTCTGCATCTGGTCCCGCGACGACACCGAGGGCCAGGAGCGCACCCGCCGGTTCCTCACCCGCCAACTCGCGATGGCCGACACACTGATGGCGACGGCCTTCCGGCGCCGCCAGCCACCTGCCGAAACAGAGGCGTGACGGCGGCTCTCGGCTAGACCACAGAAACGACCTACTGCTTAACGTCCGCCGCCACCTGCATGCGGATGATGCGGTCGGGGTTTCTGACTTCGCCATTCCGCGATTTGTCGCCGCGCTTGATGCGGAACGCGTGGCCCATGCCGTCTATGACTTGGCCCCAGACGGTGTATTGGCCGTCGAGGAAATCCGAGCGGGCGAAGCAGATGAAGAACTGGGAATCGCCGCTGTTCGGGTCATGCGAGCGGGCCATGCCGACGGTGCCTTTGCGGAATGGCTCGTCGGAGAATTCGGCCGGGATGTTGACTCCCGATCCGCCGGTACCATCACCGTCGGGGTCGCCGCCCTGGGCCATGAAGCCGGCGATCACCCGGTGGAAGGTCAGTCCGTCGTAGAACCCCTGGCGCACCAGCTCCTTGATGCGGGTGACGTGGCGGGGCGCCAGATCGGGGCGCATGGCGATGGTCACCCGGCCGTTCTTGAGATCGAGATAGAGGGTGTTCTCGGGGTCGGCGGCCGAGGCCGGTCTGCCGGCGATCAGGACGGCCGAGAGGGCAACGGCGGCGCACAGGCCGGACAGAAACGATCGACGGCGGAAGAGCATGATGCGGACTCTGGCAATGGCGAAGACTGGACTTTGCCCGCCATAGCACAGCGGCGCGGCAGGGCCAACCCGCTCACGCACCGCCCTTGCCGGGATCGGCGCCGAGGAGTTTCTGGGCCATCTCGCGCAGCAGGGCGCGTTGCTCGTCGCTGAGGCTGGCGAGCGCCGATTGCTTGTCGCGCTGGATGGCGAGCGCATCGCGGATCAGCTGTTCCCGTTCCGGATGGGCGGCGGACTCGACACCTTGGGTCGTTGGGGTGGTACCCTGAGCGGGTGCCCGCGACGGTCCGGCCGTCGCCTTCGCCTTTCCGCCGCCGAACAGCGACCAGCGTCGCTTGCGGGTTTTCGCGCTGGCCGCCGGCCCGACGACCAGCTCTTCCAATTCCCGGAGCGACTGCAGCGCATCCTCGGCGACGCTGGCCACGTCGCCGACGTCCGGCGCGGACTCCGCCGCGGCCGGTGTCCGGGTCCGCTTCTTCGCCCCATCACGGCGGGGCTTGCCGGAAAACAGCTTGCGCACGGCACTGGGCCTCCAGCGACATCTTACCGGCCGCAGGGGTGGGCCGCCAGCCGCAGCGCCGCGGTGCGGCCGGCATTTTCACCTTTGTTCAAGGGCATGCGGCGTCCTATTGTCTGGCCACCGGGCAACGCACGGCCCGATCATCGACCCCGGACCAAGGGCCACACCATGCGCCGGACCCGCAAAGCCAAGATCCTCGCAACCCTGGGACCGGCCAGCAGCGACGCCGAGTCCATCACTCGGCTGTTCATGGCCGGCGCCGACGTTTTCCGGCTCAACTTCAGCCACGGCACCCATGAAGAGCATGCGGCGCGCTACGAGACCATCCGTGCCCTGGAATCGCAGTTCGGCAGATCGGTCGGTGTGCTGGCCGATCTCCAGGGGCCGAAGCTGCGCCTCGGCAAGTTCGCCGGCGGCCGGGTGACACTGGAGGCGGGGGCGCCGTTCCGGCTCGATCTCTCCGACGAGCCCGGCGATGTACGGCGTGCGCCGATGCCCCATCCAGAAATCTTCGCCGCCCTGGTGCCGGGCACCGATCTGCTGCTGGACGACGGCAAAGTCCGTCTGTCGGTGCAAGATTGCGGCAGCGATTTCGCCGAGACCCGGGTGGTCACGCCCGGCCCGCTGTCGGACCGCAAGGGCGTCAACGTGCCGAGCGTCATGCTGGATCTGTCGCCGCTGACCGAGAAGGACCGCTACGACCTTGCCTTCGCTTTGGACCTGGGCGTCGACTGGGTGGCGCTATCGTTCGTGCAGAGACCGGAGGACATCGCCGAGGCGCTGCGCCTGATAGGCGGCCGGGCATCGTTGCTGGCCAAGCTCGAAAAGCCGACCGCCGTCGATCATCTGTTCGAGATCGTCGACCTTGCCGATGCGGTGATGGTGGCCCGCGGTGACCTCGGCGTCGAGGTTCCGCCCGAGGACGTGCCGGCACTGCAGAAGCGCATCATCCGCGCCTGCCGGTATGCCGGCAAACCCGTCGTCGTCGCCACCCAGATGCTGGATTCCATGGTCGCCGCGCCGATGCCGACCCGGGCCGAGGCCTCGGACGTTGCCACCGCTGTCTACGACGGCGCCGACGCGGTGATGCTGTCGGCGGAAACGGCCTCGGGGGACTATCCGATCGAGTCGGTGGCGATGATGGATCGCATCATCGCCCGGGTCGAACGGGACCCGCCCTATCGCGGCATCATCGATGGGACCCGCGCGCAGCCGGCGCCGACGGCCTCCGATGCCATCACCGCCGCCGCCCGCCATGTCGCCCAGACCATATCGGCGGCGGCCATCGTGACCTTCTCGTCCAGTGGTTCGACGACGTTGCGGGCCGCCCGCGAGCGGCCGCCCGTGCCGATCCTGGGCCTGACCAGCCTGGAGAGTGCCGCCCGCAGCCTGACCCTGGTTTGGGGCGTGCATTCCGTCCTGGTCGAAAGCCTCGACGACTTCGACACGATGGTCGAAGTGGCAGTGCGCATCGCGACGGAGACCCAGTTTGCCGGCCAAGGGGCACCTCTCGTGGTCACTGCCGGGCTTCCGCTGGGAACCCGCGGCTCGACGAACGTCCTTAGAATTGCCTGGGTTGAGTGACGCCGCCGAACCCACCAGACGGCACCATCCATGTTCGCGGAACTGTTCTCGATCATTGCCCCAGTGCTCGTGTGCGCCGGGATCGGCTACGGGTGGGCCCGGTTCGGACGCACCTTCGACGTCGAGTTCGTCACCACGCTGATCACCAATGTCGCGACGCCATGTCTGGTGTTTCACACCCTCGCCAATCTGACCGTCGACGCGGCGGCGGTGGGCGTCATTTCCGGCGCGGCGGTGGTCATGCTGGCGCTGTGCGCGGCCATCGCCGCTCTTGTTCTGCGCCTTTCGGGCTTGTCCTTGCGGGCGTTCCTTCCGGCGCTGACATTTCCGAACACGGGCAACATGGGCCTGCCGCTCTGTTTCCTTGCCTTCGGAGACGCGGGCCTCGCCTTGGCGATCGGCGTGTTCGCCGTGTGTGCCGTCGCCCAACTCACCATTGGCGCAGCCATTGCGTCCGGGACCCTGTCCTTCCGGAATCTGGCACGGATTCCCATCGTCTATGCCGTCGCCATCGCCATGGTGTTCTTGGCCGCCGGCGCCCAACCGCCGGCATGGATCAACGCCACGACCAAGCTGCTGGGCGCCATCACCATACCTATGATGCTGATTACCCTCGGTGTTTCGCTGTCGCGGCTCAGCGTGCGGCGGGCGGGACGGGCTGCCTGGCTTTCGGCGCTGCGCCTGGACATGGGGTTCGCCGTTGGGGTTCTGGTCGCCTGGTCGCTGGGCCTGGAAGGCGCTGCGCGAGGGGTGATGGTCTTGCAGTCAACGATGCCGGTGGCGGTGTTCGATTTCCTGTTCGCTCAGCGCTACCAGACGGCGCCCGAGGAGGTCGCCGGGATGGTGGTGCTGTCGACGGTGCTGTCGTTTGTCTCGTTGCCGTTGCTGCTGATCTACGTCCTTTAGTGATTGGGACGGGTCAATGAGCGAGACGCGGTCGACAACGGTATTGGGCGCAGCCTCGGCCGCCAGCGCCTATGCCCTTTGGGGGCTTTTCCCTCTGTATTTTAAGGCCGTTGCCCACGTGCCGGCGGTCGAGGTCCTGGCCCATCGAATCGTCTGGACGCTTGTACTGATGGCCGGAGTGATTGCCTTGCTTCGGCATTGGCGGCGGGTGGCCGCAGTGTTCACCAACCGCCAGCTCGCCGGGGGGCTGGTCCTGGCAGCGGCGGTGATCACGGTCAACTGGGGGGTGTTCATCTGGGCCATTGCCGTCGGCCGCGTTCTGGAATCGAGCCTCGGCTATTTCATCAATCCGTTGGTCAGTGTCGTTCTCGGCGTTGTCGTGCTGAGCGAGCGGTTGCGGCCTCTGCAATGGGGAGCCGTGGCCCTGGCGGCGGCCGGCGTCGGCTATCAGGTCGTCGCCGTGGGCGTCTTCCCCTGGGTCTCCCTGACCCTGGCGGTCACCTTTGGCGTCTACGGACTGATCCGCAAGGTCATTACCGTCGACCCGACGACAGGGCTGTTCGTCGAAACCCTCGTGCTGGCACCCGTCGCCGCCGGCTACCTGGTCATCCTGGCGGCCGACGGTTCCGGGTCCATGGGACCCGCCGACTGGACCACGACGGCGCTGCTCTTGGTGTCCGGCCCGCTCACCGCGCTGCCCCTCTTGCTCTTCGTCACAGGAGCGCAGCGGATTCGCCTGTCTACCCTCGGCCTGCTGCAATACATCGTGCCGACCGGGCATTTCCTGCTCGCCGTGTTCGCCTTCGGCGAGGCGTTCACCGTCCACACCCTCATCACGTTCGCCTGCGTGTGGGCGGCGCTTGGGTTGTACGCGGTCAGCGCTCGGTAAGGCGCCGGTCGTTGGTCAGCCGCCGGTCAGGCGCTTTGCGCCGATCCAGGGGCGAGCCCTCGATCATCCCCAGGATGTTGCTGACTTCGCCTCGGGCGCGGCGGCGGTCGATGCCCGAGCGACGGCTCTGGATTTCGCGTCGATCATCGGCGAGCGGTGCGCTCGGCGCTTCCGCAGGCCCGAAAGCGGCTGGTTGGGGAATCACGGCAGGGGTCTCATTCGGACTTGCCAAAGCTCCGGAGAGGTGACCGTGAACCCAGCGGTCGAATACGTCTTCGACCGCGTCGGCGACCTTGGTGGCATCGGTGGCGTCGGCGGCGGACAGCTCGCCAGCCGAGATCAAAGCGTCGAGATCGTGATCCCAGATATCGAGATGGACCACGTGACGCACCCCGCGTCGGCGACGTGCGCGCAAACGGCCGGCGCGCCCCGCCAAGTGCGTTCCGGCGCTTGCTTGCGGCCCCTCGGGAGAATGCCCCGAGGCCGAGCGGTCGACAGCGGCTTCGAGCCAATCGGCTTCGGTGCGCAGTGAGGCGAGGCGGCCATTGGCGGTCGCCGCCACCGAGTCGCCGTCGGCGGCAAGCTGCTCCATGCGCCGGATCTCCGCGCGCAACGAGTCCAGCCGCTCGGTAAGCTCGCCGACGAGATCGGCTTGCACCGTCGGTTCGGAATGCTTCACGTCGCCGCCGGGCGGCGAATCCTTGTGGCCCTTGCCGCGCGCCATGCAAGGCTCCCCAAGCCGCAATAACTGGTTCATCTCGCGGGGGAAATGCCACGGATGATACCGCGCGCGTCCAGCGGTCGCGACAGGAATATACGCCATCGCGCGATCGTGACCGCGCGACGGCTAGCCGGAGCACGATCGATCAACCGGGACTCGGCTCGTCCCGTTCGCGCCGGGTCGGATGGGTCCGCCGTTCCACAAGACCGCGCCGTTCACGGGCGGCGCGCCGGTCCGGGGCAGACAAAAACAGTTCGGGATCGAGTTGCGACCACATGCGCACGATCTGGCGCCGGTCCTTGGCGGCCCGCCGCTCGGCCTCGGTGCGACGGTCGGCGTCCTCGCGGCGATCGTCCCGTGTCCGCCGCTCCTCGACGGTCGTGGACGAAGTAGCGGTGCTCGGGGATTCCCCGGTGTGAAGGGTTCGTTCGAGGAGGTCTTCCACGGCATCGGCGACCCGCGCCCGGTCCTGGCCCTCGGCGCTGGAGATCTCACCCCGACGGATCATGGCATCGAGGTCAGCGTCCCAGATGTCGATCTCGACGACATGGCGGACGCCGCGCCGCCGACGGGCTCGCAGGCGGGACTCGCGCGTCGCACCATGGACGGCCGGGACGTCCCGGCCGGCCGCAGCGTCCGCCGGCGGCGAAGGGGGGGGTATTCAGGTTCGCGCCGTAGATGGCCTTTTCCAACGACGAGGCCTCTCGCCGCAGCGCTTCCAGCCGGTCCCGGGTTTCGGCCGAGGGTTCGCGTCCATCGGCCATGGCACGGCCGGTGCGGGGAATTTCGAGCAGCACCTGCTCCAGACGCAGGCGCAATCCGAGCACGCCAAAAGCATCGGCTGTTGCGCCGATGTCTCCACGCCACAAATCGTCGGTGCCGTCGGTCTCGCTCATGCCGGCCCGAACCTGAAGTTGCATCCCAGCGGGCGGACCACGGCCGCGGTTCCGGGGTGCGCCGCGTCCGCCGACCATTCGATGGGGCCGCGGACCCGGTTAAGATAAGGTTAGGCGGAATTTGCGCTGTGTTTATGGTCAGTTGCGCATCTGACCTTGTGTGCTCGCGCTCTTAAATGCGCGAATCGCCGTCAGCTTCCGGCCCGCTTCATTCGGCGGCGTGAACCGTCGGCGTTGGATGATGGAAGGTCCGCATCAGCTCGGCCTCACGGGCTTTGGCCTCGGCGATGCTCGCCGCCTTGACGTGGCCGAATCCGCGGATCGACAGTGGCAGCGCGGCGATCTCGCAGGCGGTGATGTGGCTGTCTGGCGTGAGGCCGGCGAGCAAAGAGCCGATGGTTTCCTCGTAGTCGTCGATCAACCGCGGCTCGTCCCGCCGTTCTGCGGTATGGCCGAACGGGTCGAACGGTGTCCCCCTGAGACCTTTCAGCCGTGCCAGCATCCGGAACGCCGTCATCACCCAGCGACCATACTCCTGTTTTACGAGCTCGCCCGTCTCTGGATCGCGCCGGCCAAAAAGCGGCGGCGCCAGATGGAAGGTCAGGCGGACGTCGCCGTCGAATCGGCGCGCCAGATCTGCGGCGAACCGGCCATCCGTGTAGAGCCGCGCCACTTCGTACTCGTCCTTGTAGGCCAGCAGCTTGAAGTACGCCCGGGCGACCGCGTTCGCCAGTGCCGACGACCCGGGCAAGCACGCGGCCTCGGCCTCGCGGATGCGCTCGACCAATGTCGTGTACCGGTGGGCATAGGCATCGTCCTGATACGCAATCAACTCCTCTGCGCGCCGCGCGATCTCGGACTCCAAGGTCTCGGCCTCCGATACGGGCTCGTGAAGTCCCGCGGCGCGTTCGACGGCGGCACGGTCGTGGGCTGCGGCCCGTCCCCAGTGGAACGCCTGCTTGTTGAACTCGACCGCCGCGCCATTGATCTCGACGGCCTGCTCGATGGCTTCCGCCGATAGCGGTAGCAGCCCCGATTGGAAAGCGAAGCCGACCATGAACAGGTTGGTGGCGATGGTATCACCCATCAGCGCCGCGGCCAGTTTGCCGGCATCGACGAAGGTCGAAGCGTCGGCACCGCAAATGTCGGTGATGGCATCGCGCAGATCGGACTGGGGAAACGCCAGGTCCGGGTTCTGGGTGAAGTCCGCGGTCATCGTCGCATGGCTGTTGACGACCGCACGTGTGTAGTTCGGGCGCACCTTGGCCAGGGTCTCCGGGCCTCCGGCGGTGACGATGTCGCAGCCGAGCAGAAGACGTGCCCCGCCTGCGGCGATGCGAACGGCATGAATGGCATCCGGGGATTCGGCGATGCGAACATGACTGACGACAGCGCCGTTCTTCTGGGCGAGGCCAATCTGGTCGAGAACGCTGGCGCCCTTTCCTTCGAGGTGCGCCGCCATGCCCAACACGGCACCGATGGTGACGACCCCCGTTCCACCGATACCGGTGATGACAATGCCATAGGGTTCGTCGAGGCCGGGCAGCACCGGGTCCGGAAGCTCCGGCGGCGCGGCCGAAGTGCCGGCCGGTTTATGCAAGGTGCCGCCGTGGACGGTGACGAAACTCGGACAGAAGCCATTCACGCAGGAGAAGTCCTTGTTGCACGACGACTGGTCGATCGCGCGTTTGCGCCCGAAGGGTGTCTCGCGGGGGATGATCGAGACACAGTTGGATTTGACACCGCAATCCCCGCAGCCTTCGCACACGGCCTCGTTGATGAACGCACGCCTGGGCGGGTCGGGCATCAGTCCACGCTTGCGCCGCCGGCGTTTCTCGGCGGCACAGGTTTGGTCGTAGATCAGCACCGTCGGTCCCGGCACGGTTCTCAGGTCGCGCTGCAGCTCGTCCATGTCGTTGCGGTGGTGCACGGTGACACCTGAGGCGAACCCCGTGTTGATGCCGTACTTCTCGGGCTCGTCGGAAACGACGCAGATTCTCTTGACCCCCTCGGCTGCCACCTGACGGGTGATCATCGGCACATCGAGCGGGCCGTCGGTGGGCTGGCCGCCGGTCATTGCCACGGCGTCGTTGTAGAGAATCTTGTAGGTGACGGAGCTTTGGGCCGCGACGGCGGCTCGAATGGCGAGGATACCCGAGTGGTAGTAGGTGCCGTCGCCGAGGTTGACGAACCTGTGGCCGATGTCGGTGAACGGCTCCATGCCGATCCAGTTGGTCCCCTCGGCGCCCATGTGGGTGTAGGTGTCGGACGACCGGTCCATCCACATCGCCATGATGTGGCAGCCAATTCCGGCGACGGCCTGCGATCCTTCGGGCAGTCGAGTCGAAGTGTTATGCGGGCAACCCGAGCAGAAATAGGGCTGGCGTCGGATCTCCGGTAGCGGTCCCTCCATCGTCCGTTCCTTGGCGTCGAGGAAGGCGAGGCGGTCGCGGATGTGGGTCGACGTATAGAAGCGGTCGATGCGGTCGGCGATGACGCGGGCAATGCGGGCGGGGGTGAGCTCGCCGGCCGACGGAAGAATCCAGTCTCCGGCCTCGTCGAACTTGCCGATGACCCGCGGGCGCACGTCCTCGCGCCAGTTGTAGAGCTGTTCCTTGAGCTGGTTCTCGATGACCGCGCGCTTCTCCTCGACGACGAGCACCTCGTCGAGACCTTCGCAGAACCTGCGGATGCCCTCACGCTCCAGGGGCCAGACCATGCCGACTTTGTAGACGCAGAGGCCCATGTCGGCGGCCAGATCCTCGTCGATGCCCAGGTCCTCCAGGGCCTGCATGACGTCGAGATAGGATTTGCCTGTGGTGACGATGCCGAACCGGCGGTCGCGGCTGTCGATCACCGCACGGTCGATCCCGTTGGCGCGGGCGAAGGCGAGCGCCGCATACACCTTGTAGCGTTGGAAGCGTATTTCGGCGCCGAGCGGCGACCAGTCGTGGAGACGGATGTGAAGACCGTCGGGAGGTGTTTCGAAATCGTCGGGGCGGACGATGGTGAGGCGGTGCGTATCGACGTGGACCGAGGCCGAGGAACCCACCGTCTCGGTGATCGTCTTCATCGCCGCCCACAAGCCAGAATATCGCGACAGCGCCCAGCCGTAAAGGCCGAAATCCAGGAGTTCCTGGACGTTGGCCGGGTTGAGCACCGGGATCTCGGCGTGCATGAACAGGTAGTCGGACTGGCTCGGGAACGTCGACGACTTGGCGCCGTGGTCGTCGCCGGCAAGCACAAGGACGCCGCCATTGGGCGCCGTGCCGGCCATGTTGGCGTGACGAAAAGCGTCGCCCGTACGGTCCACGCCGGGAGCCTTGCCGTACCACATCGCGAACACACCGTCGTAGCGCGCGCCGGGGAACAGATTGACCTGCTGCGAACCCCAAATTGCGGTCGCCGCCAGATCCTCGTTGAGGCCCGGCTGGAAGCGGACGTGGTTGTCGGCGAACAGCGGCCCCGTCCGCCAGATCTCCCGGTCGATGTTGGCGAGCGGCGAGCCTCGGTAGCCGCTCACGTACCCGGCCGTGTTGAGACCGGCGGCGACGTCTCGACGGCGCTGCATCAACGGCAGGCGGACCAGCGCCTGCGACCCGGTCAGGTAGGCCCGCCCGGAATCCAGCGTGTATTTATCGTCTAGCGATACGTGGGCCAACGCCATTTGGTGCCTCCTCGCCCAAGGCTGTCGACCATGCGCGTTGTCCGCGCGATACCAATAATAGGTAATATATGCTGACCTAAATTACAATCGCTGGGGCTTCGATTCGGTGAATTCGCAGCTTTGTGACTGCAACGGCTTGGTTCCCGCAACGCCGTTTCCGCTTGGAAGCGTAACGAGCAACGATGCTGCGGAAGCTGCTACCAGATTAGGACCTGACCTTCCTCCATCACACGCACGGAGTGGATGCCGCCGATGCCGACGATCTCGCGGGCGACCCGCTCTGCATCTGTCGGTTTGACGTGCACGAGATACACGGTCACCGGTTTTTTCAAAGATCCGAGCCGCGGCGCCAGCATGGACGGGCACAAGTGTCCGGCGCGGCGGGCGAGGTCGGCATTTCCGTCGTGATAGGACATTTCGATGATCAGCGAATCAAGGTTGGCAAGCGAACCTACGGTTTCCCAAAACGGCGGGCAGATCGTTGTATCTCCGCTAATGGCAATGCTCGCCGTACCGCTGTCGAGCAGAAAACCCGCCGTGGGTACGGAATGGGTTGCCGGCAAAAGCGTGATCCGCCGGCTGCCGAGGCTCACGACGTCACCGACGTCATGAGCCTGGAACCGGATCAAAGGGCTTGATGCCGATGGGATGGAGGTGAAGTCGGGCCAGATGGCCCAGTTGAACACATGCTGCTGCAAGGTTTCGACCGTCGCAGGCAGGGCGTGGACGATGACCGGATCAGTGCGTCCGGTGCGGCCGGCATCGATCAGCATCGGCAGCATGCAGATGTGGTCCAAGTGGCCGTGACTTAGGAAAACGTGGTCGATTCGGGCCATCGCCGACCGCGCCAGCTTGCCGACTCCGGTACCCGCCTCGATCAGCAGATCGCCGTCGACCAGAAACGCCAAGGTTTGGGCGCTGTCGCCGATCCCGCCAGCGCAGCCAAGGACTTCCAGGCGCATTCCAAATCTCCCCCCGGATGAGGCCAACCCGGCCCTATCCGCCGGGCCGTAGCCTAAAAGGGTGTGCCCGCCGCTGCCAGTCGTTCTATGATCCGGCCGCCAGACGGGGGAAGACCGCCCGATTCGAAAAAGGTTGCGCGGATTCAGCGATCTGAGTGTGCGCGGAGTGATAGGGAGACGGGCCGACATGACGGTAATGGTGACCGGCGCCGCGGGATTTATCGGCTTCAACACCGCGCAGGCGCTGCTCGCACGGGGCGACACAGTTGTCGGCGTCGACAACGTCAACGACTACTACGAGGTGTCGCTGAAGGAGGCACGCCTGGCCCGCCTCGCTGAGCATTCCGGTTTCACCTTCGAGCGTGTCGACATCGCCGACCGCGATGCCATCGAGGCGATGATCCGCGCCCATCCAGGAATCAACCGGGTCGTTCACCTCGCCGCCCAGGCCGGGGTGCGGTACTCGCTGGTCAATCCCTTTGCCTACGTGCACAGCAATGTCGAAGGGCATGTCGTCCTGCTGGAGGCGTGCCGGAAACTCGAGCGCCTCGACCATTTCGTCTACGCGTCGACGTCGTCGGTCTACGGGGCCAACACGACGCTGCCGTTCTCGGTCGCCGACCGCACCGACACGCCTTTGTCGCTCTACGCTGCGACCAAGAAATCCATGGAAGCGATCAGCCACTCGTACGCCCACATCCACGAAATACCATTGACCGGACTACGGTTCTTTACTGTCTACGGGCCTTGGGGGCGCCCGGACATGGCGGCATTCATCTTCACGCGCAAGATCCTCGCCGGCGAACCGATCCCGGTGTTCAACCACGGCGACATGCGCCGCGATTTCACCTTCATCGACGACATCGTCGCCGGCGTTGTCGCTTGCCTCGACCGTCCGCCAACCAGCAGCGATCCGCTCAACCGCCTCTACAACATCGGCAACAGCAGTTCCGAAGCGCTGATGGATTACATCGGTCTGATCGAACAGGCGCTGGGGCGGAAGGCCGAGTTCGAGTTCCTTCCGATGCAGCCCGGCGACGTCAAGGAAACCTACGCCGACATCGAGGCCACCCGGCGGGATTTCGGATTTGAGCCGAAGACGCCGATCTCGGAAGGCATCCCGCGCTTCATCGACTGGTACCGCGTCTACTACGGCGTGTGAGCCCTCGGTCGGCTCGTTCCGCTAGCGATACAGCGCTTCCAGGCGTTCGCCGTAGACCTTCTTGAGGACGTGGCGGCGGATCTTCATTGTCGGCGTCAGCTGCTCGTTGGCGATGGCGAACGGTTCAGGGGCGATGGTGAACCGGCGCACCTTCTCGATCAGCGATAGTCCGCCGTTGACCCGTTCGACGGCCTCGCCCACGGCCTTTCGGAAGTCGGCGTCCTCGGCCAGCGCCGAAAGGTCGGCGTTCTGGCCGGCGCTCCGCGCCCAATCGGCCATCCACTCGGCATCGGGGACCAAAAGGGCCACCAGGTTCGGGCGCTTGTCGCCCCAGACCATCGCCTGAGCAATCTCCGGCTCCATGGTCAGCAGACCCTCGATACGCGCCGGCGAGATGTTGTCGCCGCCGGAGTTGACGATGATGTCCTTCTTGCGGTCGGTGATAACGATGTGGCCGTCTTCGTCGATCTCGCCGATGTCGCCGGTGTGCAGCCAGCTGTCAACGACCGTCTCGCCGGTCTCCTTCTCGTGACCCCAATAACCCTGCATCACCAGCTCGCCGCGGATAAGGATTTCGCCGTCTGCGGCGATCCGGACCTCGGTGTCGGTGAGCGGTGGCCCGACGGTGTGCATCTTGGGTCCCGACGGACGGTTGACGCTGACCACCGGTCCCGATTCCGTCTGGCCGTAGCCCTGAAGGATGCGCAGGCCAAGCGCGGTGAAGAATACGCCGATCTCGGGATTCAGCGGCGCCCCGCCCGAAACCAGCGCCTTCAGCGGGCCGCCGAACGACGCCCGCACTTTGTCCCGCACCACTCTGTCGAGGATGCGATCGTCGATCCTGCCGAACAGGCCGAGGGACGCGGGATCGCGATAGCGTCGCTCGCCGATTGAGACGGCACGGCGGAACAGCTTCTCCTTGATGCCACCGGTGCGTTCGACCCCGCGCAGGATCTTGGCGTGCAGGGCTTCGTAGAGCCGGGGGACCGCGGTCATGATCGTCGGGCGGGCCTCGACCATGTTGGCGGCGAGTGTTTCGACGCCCTCGGCGAAGTAGACCTGCGCCCCGATGAGAATGGGGAAGTAGATTCCGACGGTGTGCTCGTAGGAATGCGACAACGGCAGGAACGACAGGAACACCTCGTCGCCGAGGCCCAGCTCCAGGAGCGCATCGTAGGCGCCCGCGCAGTTGTGCAGGATCGCGCCGTGGGACAGCATCACCCCCTTCGGCGCGCCGGTGGTGCCGGACGTGTAGATGATACAGGCCGTGTCCGTGCGCGCCAGCTTCGTGGCGTCTTCGACCAGGTTCGTGTGGTCCTCATGACCCCGGGCCGCCACTTCTTCCCAGGACAGAATCTCGACGTCCGTACCCGGCTCCAGGTGCGGCTGCTCGATCGTGATCACGAAACGGGTCGAGGCCGACTGGCTGGCTGCTTCAAGCACCGGAGTTGCGAGCCGACGCGTACTGACGATGGCGCCAATGGCGCCGCTGTCGGTCAGGATGTGGCGATGGTCGGCTGCGGTGTTCGTCGTGTACGCGGGAACGGTGATCCCGCCCGCGGCCATCACCGCGACGTCGGCGATCACCCAATCGGGTCCGTTTTCGGCGACGAGCGCGATGCGGTCACCGCGGCCGACGCCCATGGCGCGCAGACCACGGGCGAGGGCGCTGACCCGCGCGGCGACGTCCCGCCAGCTCAGCGGGTGATAGCGGCCGTCGCGCTTCGCCCACAGGAATGGCCGCTCGCCGAGGGTGTCGGCTTGGTCGAAGAACATGGAAACGAGGTTTTTCTGGTCTGATGCGAGCATGGCCGACGATTCCCCCTGGACCGCCCGGGTAGTGAATTTACCTCGTTGCCGGGCGCTTGATGGCAGATTATATGCCGGGAGTAGCGAAGGAGAAACCGATGACCGACAGCACAGGCGCTCTCGCCGAGACGATCGAGCCGGAATCCGACGATGCGTTGCCGCGGTGGGAACTGCGGGACCTCTATGACGGCCAGGACTCCCAAGTCTTGGCCGAGGATCTAGAGTGGTCCCGTGCCGAAGCCGAGAGCTTTCACGCGGAATGCGCCGGCCGTCTCGCCGAGATGGATGGTGCCGCCTTCGGAGCCGCGATCGTTCGCTACGAGGCCATCGCCGAGCGCCTGCATAAGGCTTTGAGTTACGCCCAGCTCGTGTTCGCCGGCGACATCGCCGATCCCGAGACCGGGCGCTTCATGCAAACCGTGCAGGAGCAGGTCAACGCCATTTCAACCGAGACACTGTTCTTCACGTTGGAATTGAACCGGCTCGAAGACGATGACCTGGAGGGGAAGTTCGCCGATCCGGTGGCCGACCGCTACCGGCCCTGGGTGCGCGACACCCGGGTGTTTCGGCCGCATAAGCTCGACGACGACCTCGAGCGGCTGCTGCACGAGAAGTCAGTCACCGGTCGATCGGCGTGGGTTCGCCTGTTCGAACAGACCCTCGCCGACCTGCGGTTTCCGATGAACGGTGACACGCTGACGCTCTCGGAGACTCTGAACCTCTTTTATCATGGCCAGCGCGACGTCCGCCGCGCCGCCGCCAAGGTGGTTAGCTCCGTGCTGGGCGACAATGTCGGCCTGTTCGCTCTGATCACCAATACCCTCGCGAAGGACAAGGAGATCGAGGACAAGTGGCGCCGCTACCCGACACCTATCTCCTACCGAAACCTGTCCAATCAAGTCGAGGATGAGGTCGTTGATGCGCTCGTCAACGCGATCCGCGGCGCCTACGACCAGATCGCCCACCGTTACTATCGCCTGAAGGCGCATTGGCTCGGCAGTGACCATCTGGACTATTGGGACCGCAACGCGCCGCTGCCCGGTGGCGAAGAACGGCGCTACGACTGGGCCGAGGCGAAGACAACGGTTCTCGACGCTTTCGGTGCCTTCGATCCGTGCATGGCGGAGATCGCGAAGCGGTTCTTCGACGAGTCGTGGATCGACGCCGGCCCCCGGCTCGGCAAGGACTCCGGGGCGTTTGCCCATCCCACCGTGCCGTCCGTGCACCCGTACGTGCTGATGAACTTCTATGGCCGGCCGCGGGACGTGATGACATTGGCGCACGAGCTTGGCCATGGCGTCCATCAGGTCGTCGCGGCCGACCAGGGAACGCTGATGGCGGATACCCCGTTGACCCTCGCCGAGACGGCCTCGGTCTTCGGCGAGATGCTGGTGTTCCGGGCGCTGGTCGCCGACGAGGATGATCCGGGCCGCCGCCGCCGGTTGCTCGCCGGCAAGGTCGAGGACATGCTCAACACGGTGGTCCGCCAGATCGCCTTTCACGAATTCGAGCAACGCATCCATGAAGAGCGCGCATCCGGCGAGCTGTCCATCGAACGCCTGGGCGAGATCTGGCTCGACGTTCAGCGCGAAAGCCTTGGACCGGCGTTGCGCTTCGACGACGACTACCGGCATTTCTGGGCCTACATCCCACACTTCGTCCATTCGCCGTTCTACGTCTACGCCTACGCGTTCGGCGATTGCCTGGTGAACTCCCTCTACCAGGTCTACGGGGCCGGCCACCCCGGATTCGAGGACAAGTACATCGACATGCTCCGCGCCGGCGGCACGCTACGCCACCGCGATCTGCTGCGGCCGTTCGGCCTTGATGCCGGCGATCCGGCATTCTGGGGAAGAGGCCTCGCCGTCATTACCGGGCTGATCGACGAGTTGGAAGAACTGGAACGGTAGGTGGGTTCGCCCTGCGGCGTTGTCCCGGGCGGACAAGGACTTATATCTTACCGTGTCCGGGGCGCCGATCCGGCGGGCGCTCCAGGCCGTATCACTGTTCGATATCGGACACCATTTCCGGGGATCGACGATGGCCGACACGGCGAAGCGCGCCAATCGCGAGGGTGAAGAGGCCGATTCCCTTGGCGGACGCGTAAAGCGCTACGCTCGCGTCGGCACCGCCGTCGGCGGCATTGCCGCGCGCTACGCCGGCGGACGGTTCTTCGGAGTCCCCATCGATACCCTCGAGCACGCCGCCGACCTGCGCGCGGCCCTGGGTGGGCTCAAGGGTCCGCTGATGAAGGTGGCGCAAATCCTCGCCACCGTTCCTGACATGCTGCCCGAGGAATACACCGCCCAGCTGGCGCATCTGCAGACCAACGCGCCGTCCATGGGCTGGCCGTTCGTCAAGCGGCGCATGGCGAGCGAGCTGGGCCCCGATTGGCAAAAGCGGTTCGCCGCTTTCGAGCAAGAAGCCGCCGCAGCGGCTTCGCTGGGGCAGGTCCACCGGGCGACCGGGCACGACGGCCGGGCGCTGGCGTGCAAGCTGCAATATCCGGACATGGCCTCGGCGGTGGAAGCCGACCTGAAGCAGTTCAAGTTGGTATTCAGCATCTACCGGCGCTATGACCGCGCGATCGACCCCAGCGAAATCCACGCCGAGCTGTCGGCGCGCTTGCGCGAGGAACTGGACTACATCCGTGAAGCCCGCCACATCGGGCTCTACGGCCGCATGCATGCGAAGGAGGCCGACGTACACATCCCCGAGACCGTGCCGGAGCTGTCGACGGGGCGGCTGCTGACCATGAACTGGCTCGACGGCGAACCGCTGTTGAGCTTCGTCGATCACCACATCGACGCCCGCAACACCGTCGCCCGCAACATGTTCCGGGCTTGGTACGTGCCGTTCTACGAGTACGGGGTCATCCACGGCGATCCGCACCTCGGCAACTACACGGTGCGCCCGGACGGCTCAATCAACCTGCTGGACTTCGGCTGCACCCGGGTGTTCAAGGCGCCGTTCATCGGCGCCGTCATCGACCTTTACAATGCGCTTCGTGACGAGGACGAAGAGCTCGAGGTTCATGCCTACGAGACCTGGGGCTTCAAAAACCTCAGCCGGGAACTGATCGACATTCTCAACCACTGGGCAAGATTCCTCTATGCGCCGCTGATGGAGGACCGGGTTCAGCCGATCCAGGAGGACGGCAACGCCGTCTACGGCGCCCGCGTCGCCGGCAAGGTGCACCGCGAGCTCAGCCGTGTCGGCGGGGTCACGCCGCCGCGCGAGTTCGTGCTGATGGACCGCGCCGCCATCGGCCTCGGCAGCGTGTTCACGCGGCTGCGCGCCGAGGTCAACTGGCACCGCATGTTCCACGACCTGATCCAGGACTTCGACGCCGAGGCCCTGGCCAAACGCCAGACCAAGGTGCTAAAAGCCTTCGACCTGCCCAAGCCGACTTGATCCGAGCCGCGCCCGCGCGATCCGAAAGCCAGCCCATCGCCGAACCTTTGGTTGCGAAGCGGCGTGTTTGCAACCAGAATATAGCCTTGTGACAGTCGATTGTCCGTATTCGAGATCTGGGGGCGGCGGACACGGCGATGGCCGATCAAGAACGGCGGGGCGGCGACCAATCTGACGGTCAGTGGGCCTTCTTCAGGCACCTCTTATGACTCCCTCGGCAAATGGGGGCCAGTGCTGCTTGCAGTGGTCGGTATCATCGGGTCGATCTGGTTTCTGCAAGAGGAAAAGACTGAGCGCCAGAAAGACATCGAAAAGCGACTGGAGGAAGCGACCAGCGAACTCCTGGATATGAGCAGCGATCTCATTGAAAACACAAAAGAAATACTGGAATTGCGCAATGCATTTGATGACGAAATAAGGCAGGAGAAAGAGGCCTTTCAGAAAGAAATCGACGAGAAAAGAAATATCTGAGAAGGAAGATCTCTTAGCGCGTCAAAAGGAACAATTGGCCGAGGCCACCAAAAAGAACGACGCGTTATCCAGGGATGTCACCGAGAAGCAGACCGAGTTGGACGCCAAGCTGGCGGAGCTGGGCAAGCGAGAAGAGGAGGACGAACGGCGCAAGCATGAGGCCACAGAGAAGCTCCAGGACCTCGCTGCCGAGATCGCGAACCTGCGGGGGCAACGCGAGATCTTGCTTGCCAAACTCGATAGCCTGCAAGATCGCATCGCCACCGACTCCGACGAAGGGGTTTCTGGCTCGGGGCGGGAGTCGGCTGGCGAACCGTCTCTTGAGCAAGTGGCAAAGATCGCTGAATAAGCGAAGCAAGGCCCCGCAAAACTAATCGGCGACTATCGGCGAACATGGGACACGACCGATCCGCGCGAACTGGAGGAAAAACTCACGGCACTCGTTGGCCTTGAGGAAAGTGATATCCTGCCCATCATTCAAAACGGAGTGGGGTTCGATTCATGGTCACGCTTGCTGACCTCGGATGAAATCGCCCTATTCGGTATTGTCGAACAGCAAACCACCCATCTCGGCGGTCTACTGGCAATTGTCGTCTCGCGCGGCAAGGTGGTTGACGTCGTCGCGCGGTTCTCTCGGTTCGTTCTGATCAAACTTCCCAGCCAAAGCGATTGAGACCGGTGGTCAACCGCCGCCTTGATCGTGTCTCGAGAAGAAGGCCGCCTCGGCGTCCAACAGAAATACGCACCTGATGTCGGCGATTCGTGGACTTGGTTGCAGGCTATGACGGCGTTTGACACGGAAGTGCAGACCGCGCAACAAATCTACGGCACCGACAAGCCGATTCTGGTTCTCGGTTTGGAGCAGCTTGAACAGACCCATCCCGATATCTTCGCGGCTTGGGCGGCACAGGAGGACTACCAGGGTCGGCCGAAGGCCAACCTCGCCATGGTCAAGCGATCCAAGTCGTTTTCGGCTGGTGCCATTGTCGAAGGCGTCCGCTTTCCCGCCGAATCCCTGAAGCAGAAGTTTCAGGCACTTGTCGAGGCGGCGGTAAACCGGCGGCGGGCGGGCATCGGACCACTGCTGTCGCCGGCGTTAGGGAGCGAGGTCCTCGGCGAGATCGGGGCTGTCGCTCTTAGCGAGGGGTTTCAGGTCCAGGGGGTTCGGAGCGACCCCGCCGACACCCCGGTCCAGGCCCAGGTGGCGGATCAGGGATTGCCGCCGGTTGACCGCGCCGAGATCTTCACTGGATACCGCCAAAAGCTGCGCGAGGACCGACAAGTCATCGCTGTCTTTGCCTTCGAGAAACCCAAGGAATCCGAGCTTTGGCGGCTGGCCGAGTTCAGCAAACGGGTCGTTGCCCAGTCACGCTGATAACGAGCTGCGCCGACCTTCGTGGTTCCTTGCCGCACGCTGTCACGGGACTTCCAATCCGGCGCAGCATGAGTACTCTCATCGGCATCTGAAAGCCTTTCCCAGGGGAACAGCGATGATCATCACCACGACCGATGGCGTCGAGGGACGCACCATCACCGGCTACCTCGGCGTCGTCACCGGCGAGGCCGTCATGGGCACCAACATCTTTCGCGACTTCTTCGCCGGCATCCGCGACATCGTCGGCGGACGGTCGGGCTCGTACGAGAAGGAGCTCAAGAAGGCCCGCGATCTGGCGCTCGACGAGATGGCCGAGGAGGCCGCCGCCGCGGGTGCCGACGCCGTCATCGCCGTGGACCTGGACTACGAGCACATCGGCGGCGGCGACCGGTCGATGCTGATGGTCTCGGCCAACGGCACGGCGGTCAAGCTGGGCTGGCCGGCTCGGAAACCGCTCTAGTCTCGCGGCGTGAGCGCGCAGGGGCGGGCGCATTCCTCGACCAGATTGATCGCCGGGCCCCAGCCGCGAGCGATGATCTGCAGCGGCACAAAGCGCCCGTCGGCCGAGACGTAGACGTCAAACACGGTGTCATCCCACAGCATCCGCGTGCGTTCGCGAAACCCGGCCAGCGGGCGGGTCGTCAGACGCAGCTTGTAGGCCTCCGTGGTACGTCCCTCGACCTCGTGCTGCATGAGGCCGAGCATTTCGCCGGACATGTCGAAGCGCCGTTTTCCGTCGAAGATGGCGACGGTGAACGGCTCGACCGCCACCGGGTCTTCGTGACGCCGCAACCGGTCGATGGCTTCGGCAAAGGCGGACAACGGATCGAGGACGCCCGTTCGCAAATCGGCCGGAACCTGGGGCCGCGCCGGATCGTCGGTTTCCGGCTCGCGGAGTTCGAAAAAGACGACATTTCGCGACACCGTAGCCTCGCCGGTGCCGGGATCGAAGGCGATGGTCGTCGTCCCTTCGCGGCTGTTGGACCGGTACTTCGAACGATAGATCTCGGGAGTCAGGCCGTCCCCGGTTTCGCCGGTGCTGGTCGCTTCCAGGTCGAGCCCGATCAGCCAGTCCAGCAGTCCGCGGGTCCCAAGGCTGAACGCCGCCTCGTACGCGCTGCCACCATCGCTAAGTGTCAACGTGAACTCGGCAGCATAGAGCCCGCCCCACCACGCTTCATAGCGCAGGTGGGTGGCGTCGGGGAGCGCGCGTGCCAGCGACGTTTCGCCCCACGCCGGAGCCACGGCGGCCAACCACAGCACCGCAGAGAGCCCGACGCTAAAGCGCGTTCTCGTCGTTTCCTCCTTCCCAAATCTGGTCCGTCAGCGGTTCACCAGTATCGCATGGCGGCGCGGAAAAGATCGGCGAGGTCGTCCTTGCTGACGTCCTTGGGCGCCATCACCAGGAGACGTTGCTGGGCATAGGCGCCCTCGACCAGGGCGGGAACGTCGTTGTCGCGATAGCCGATCTGCTCCAGTCCGCTCGGAAGGTTGGTCTGGCGCATCATCGTTTCAAGGCGCTGGGCGAGGATCTCGCCGGCATCCTCCGGCGCTGCTCCCGAGACGTCGGCGCCGAGGGCGGCCGCGGCCTCGAGATGGCGTTCCGGCTGGGCGTCGGCGGTAAACCGGAACGCCGCCGGCGCATTGATCACCACCGACAGGCCGTGGGGCACCATCCCCCCTTCGGTCTCGTAGCCGTTGGCGAGATAGGTGTGGTTCTGGCTGGCCACGGCGTAGGACATGGCATGAGGGATGTGCACGCCGGCATTGCCGAAGGCGACGCCGGCGAGGGTCGACGTGAACATCAGTGCGTGCCGGGCCTCGGTATCCTCCTCGTCGGCGACACCCCGCATCAGGTATCGCCCGGCGAGTCGGATGGCGTGCATGGCGCCGATGTCACTGAACGGGTTGGCACCCTGGCAGGGCGGCCGCAGCGCTGATGAGGCCGGTTTTTCGCGGCTGGTGTAGGGGCGCGCGGTATAGGACTCGATGGCGTGGGTGAACACGTCGAAGCCGGTGCAGGCGACGACTCCGGCCGGCATGGTTTCCGTGGTCGTCAGATCGACCACTGCCATCGTCGGCCGCATCAGCTTCGACGAGACCCCCGTCTTCACCTTGAGGTCGACGAGATCGCAGATTGCGACCCCGGTGGTCTCACTGCCGGTCCCCGACGTGGTCGGGCAGGCGATATGCGGCAACAGGGGACCGGGAACCGGTTTTGCGCCGCCGATCGGCGCATTGATGTAGGCGAGCAGGTCGTCCGGGTAGGTCGCCAGCAGATTGGCCGCCTTGGCCGTGTCGATGGTCGACCCACCGCCCAGCGAGATGATGCCGTCGAAGTTGCCCTCGCTGGCGAACTTGGCGGCGTCGAGAAACGACGTATCGGTTGGTTCGATACGGATCGCCTGGTAGACGGCGGCATCGATGCCGGCTTGGGTTAATGACGCCCGGGCAATTCTCGCCGGTTCGGTGCCGGCGACGTTGGGATCGATGAACAGGGCCGCACGCGTCATTCCCAACGACTTGGCATCATCGCCCAGTTCGGCGACCACGCCAGGCCCGAACTTCATGGCCTGGGCATTCACGGTGAAGGCGGTTTCTCCGTCCGCGCGGGGCAGGTGGTGCGTCGAACTGGTCATCGCCTGGCGACCTCCTCGGGTTGAAAGGGGGAAGGCCAATTGTCGGACTGGACGACGGCGCGGGTCAAAGGGATTTCGGTACGTTTTACACCGTGTGTCCTTTTTTCGCCGCAGCCCTTGTGCCGGGCTGCCGGAGTGTGCATAAACGCCCCCGCACACGGTGCACGAGGGAACTCCTGGGGACCTTATCCATATGAAAATCGCCATACCGAAAGAACGCGTATCCGAGGAAACCCGGATCGCGGCATCGCCGGACATGGTCAAGAAATTCGTCGGTTTCGGCTTCGACGTCGTCGTCGAAAAGGGGGCGGGCGATGCGTCGGCCATGCCCGACGCGGATTTCGAAGCCGTCGGCGCGACCATCGCCAAGGACGAGGCATCGGCACTCAAGGACGCGGACCTGGTGCTGAAGATCCAGCGGCCGACCATTTCCGGCGACGGCAATGAACTGGCCATGATGAAAAAGGGCGCCATGCTCGTCGGCCAACTGATGGCGCTGACCAATCCGAAGGACGTCGACGCCTATGCCAAGGCCGGTATCTCTGCCTTTGCCATGGAGTTGATGCCGCGGATCTCGCGTGCCCAATCCATGGACATCCTGTCGAGCCAGAGCAACCTCGCCGGCTACAAGGCGGTGATCGACGGCGCGGCCGAATTCGGCAGCGCGATGCCGATGATGATGACCGCCGGCGGCACGGTGCCTCCGGCGAAGGTGTTCATCATGGGCGTTGGCGTCGCCGGCCTGCAGGCCATTGCCACCGCCAAGCGGCTCGGCGGCGTGGTCACCGCCACCGACGTCCGGCCGGCGACCAAGGAGCAGGTGGCCAGCCTCGGCGGCAAGTTCCTGACCGTCGACGAGGAGATGGAAAAGGACGCCGAGACCGAGGGCGGCTACGCCAAGGAGATGCCGCCGGAATACTTCGAAAAGCAGAAGGAGGTGGTCGCCGAGCACATCGCCAAGCAGGACATCGTCGTCACCACGGCGCTGATCCCCGGCAAGCCGGCACCGGTCCTGGTCACCGAAGAGATGGTGAAGTCCATGCGGCCCGGATCGGTGATCGTCGATCTCGCCGTTGAAGCCGGCGGCAATTGCCCGCTTTCCGAGGCCGGCAAGGTGGTGGTCAAGCACGGCGTCAAGCTGGTCGGCCACACCAACGTACCGGGCCGGCTGGCCAGCGACGCCAGCGCGCTGTTCGCGAGGAACCTGCTGAACTTCCTCTCCCCCCACGTCGACAAGGACAACAAAACCCTGGCTTTCGACTGGGAGGACGAGACGGTCAAAGGCACCCTGCTCACCCGCGACGGCAAGGTCGTCAACCCGATGCTGACAGGGGAGGGTAACTGACCATGGAACCCGCAACCATCGTTGAAAACGCTGGTCGGCTCGCTGATCAGGCGTCCAAGCTGGCCGATCAGGCGGCCCAGCTGGCCACCGAAGCGGCCCAGGTCGTGGCCACCGCACCGGCGGCGGCCGTAGGCCACGGCGACTTCCTGTCGCTGTTCACCGTCTTCGTGCTGGCGGTCTTCGTCGGCTTCTACGTCGTCTGGAGCGTCACCCCGGCCCTGCATTCACCGCTGATGGCGGTCACCAACGCCATCTCGTCGGTGATCATTGTCGGCGGCCTGCTGGCCGCCGGTCCGGCGCACTTCGACTTCTCCAAGATCATGGGCTTTCTGGCGGTGCTGCTCGCCTCGGTGAACATCTTCGGCGGCTTCATCGTCACCCAGCGCATGCTCGCCATGTTCAAAAAGAAGAAGAAATAGGGGGCCGGAACCATGAGCGAAGCAATCGTCGGATTCGCCTATCTCATTGCCGCGGTGCTGTTCATCCTGGCGCTGCGCGGCCTGAGCTCGCCCGAATCCGCCCGCCAGGGCAACATCTACGGCATCGCCGGCATGGTGATCGCCGTGGTCACCACGCTGATCGACCCGGACGTGGTCAGCTACTGGATGATCATTCTCGGCGTGCTGATCGGTGGCGCCATCGGCACCGCCATCGCCATGCGCATCCAGATGACGGCGCTGCCGCAGCTGGTCGCGGCGTTCCACAGCCTGGTCGGTATGGCCGCTGTGTTCGTCGCCACGGCGGCACTGTACCACCCGGAGGCCTACGGCATCGGCACCAAGGGTGCGATCCACGCCGCCAGCCTCGTCGAGATGTCCCTCGGCGTGGCCATCGGTGCGATCACCTTCTCGGGCTCGGTCATCGCCTTCCTCAAGCTCCAGGGGCTGATGAGCGGCAACCCGATCGTCTATCCGATGCAGCATCCGCTGAATGCGGTCATCGGGTTGGTGATCGTCGCCTTCATCATCTGGTTCTGCGCCACTGAGTCTTACTCGGCGTACTGGCTGGTCGTGCTGTTGGCGTTCGCCATCGGCTTCCTGCTGATCATTCCGATCGGCGGCGCGGACATGCCGGTGGTGGTGTCGATGCTGAACTCGTACTCGGGCTGGGCAGCCTGCGGCATCGGCTTTACCCTGCAGAACCCCGCACTGGTGATCACCGGTGCGCTGGTCGGCTCGTCGGGCGCCATCCTCTCGTACATCATGTGTAAGGGGATGAACCGCTCGATCTTCAACGTCATGCTCGGCGGCTTCGGTGGCGAGGGCGTGGCACCGGCCGCCAGTGCAGTCGGCGATCGTACCGTGAAATCGGGCAGTGCCGACGATGCGGCCTTCATCATGAAGAACGCGTCGAAGGTGATCGTCATCCCCGGCTACGGTATGGCCGTCGCCCAGGCGCAGCACGCGCTGCGTGAAATGGCCGACAAGCTCAAGGAGGAAGGCGTCGACGTCAAATACGCCATCCACCCGGTGGCCGGGCGTATGCCGGGGCACATGAACGTGCTCTTGGCCGAAGCGAACGTGCCTTACGACGAGGTGTTCGAGCTCGAAGAGATCAACCACGAGTTCTCGACCGCCGAGGTCGCTTTCGTCATCGGCGCCAACGACGTCACCAACCCGTTGGCGCGAACCGATCCGAGCTGCGACATCTACGGCATGCCGATCTTCGACTGCGACAAGTCGGGGACGACGCTGTTCATCAAGCGCTCGATGGCGTCCGGCTACGCCGGCGTCGACAACCCGTTATTCTTCGCCGACAAGACCATGATGCTGTTCGGTGACGCCAAGAAGATGACGGAAGAGATCGTCCAGGCCCTCGGCTAAGGACGACACGCTCGCCGACGCGAGCCTCGTTGGGATTGTGTAGGGGCGGGTTTCGAACCCGCCCCTACTTTTTTTGGGGGTCTGGGCAGCGGGGATGTGCCGGTTTGACCGCCGTCAAGGTGCGCGGGCGCGGCGGCCAGCACGATCGGCGCCCATGAGCACGAACATGGCAAACGTCTCCCGATTGGTCCCCCTGCAGGAACCGGCACGCCCCAAGCGCGGAGGTGGGATCCTCGCTGCGCCGGTGGTGTCCTATGGGTTCCGGACGTTCTTCCTGCTGGCCTCGGCGTGGGGTGCGCTGGCCGTCGCCCTCTGGGTCGTGATGCTGGCAACGGGCTGGTCCCTGCCGCTGGCGATGCCAGACGTCGTTTGGCGCGGCCACGAGATGCTGTTCGGCTTCGCCGGTGCCGGCATCGCCGGATTCCTGCTGACCGCGGTGCCGAGTTGGACCGGACGCCCTCCGGTATCGGGCGGACGGCTCCTGCTGCTGGCCATTCTGTGGGTGGTGGGACGGCTGGTTCTGGCCCTTGGCGAACCCTTGGCGGCGGTGGCTGTGGCGTTCGCCGACCTTGCGTTCCTCGTCGGCGTGCTGGTGGTTGCCGGTGTGGACGTCATCGTTGCTCGCAACAAACGAAATTACGTCGTTCTCGGGGCCGTCGCCCTGTTCGCGATTGCCGTAGCGTTGACTCACGCGCCCGCCTGGTACCTGGACGGCGCATGGCGCGATGCCGGGATGCGTGCCGGCATGCACATCATCGTCGTTCTGATCGCCCTGATCGGCGGGCGAATCGTGCCAACATTCACGGGCAACTGGCTGAAGCGAATTGGCCGTCCCGGCGAACCAGCGGCGTTCGGCTCGATGGATTTCTGGACCCTCGCTGTGACCATCGCCGCGGCTGTCTTCGATATCGTGGCGACTGGGTTCGCGGCGACGGGGATCCTCCTTGTCACCGCCGGTGCGATGCACCTGGTCCGCATGTGCCGATGGCAGGGCCACCGGACCCTCGACGAGCCGATCGTCTGGGTCCTGCATCTCGGCTACCTGTGGGTCGCCGTAGGCAGCCTTTTGCTAGGTGCCTCGGCGCTCACCGAGGCGGTCCCCAGAATCGCTGGCGTCCATGCGCTCACCGCTGGCGCCGTTGGCACCATGCTGCTGGCGGTGATGAGTCGCGCCAGCCTTGGCCACACGGGCCGGGCGCTGGTCGCCGGACCGGCAACAGTCACGGCCTACGTCCTGGTCACGTTGGCGGCGGTGCTCCGGGTTATTGCACCGTGGACCGACGCCTGGATGACCATGCTGGTGGCCTCGGCGGCGGCGTGGGTGGCCGCATTCGGCCTGTTCTTCGTTGCCTATCTTCCCGTCTGGCTGCGCCCGCGCGCCGACTAGTCAGCGCCGAAGCGAATGCCCTGGGCCAGCGGCAGCTCGCGCGAATAGTTGATCGTATTCGTGGCCCTACGCATGTACGCCCTCCACGCGTCAGAGCCGGATTCCCGGCCGCCGCCCGTCTCCTTTTCGCCACCGAAGGCGCCGCCGATCTCGGCCCCCGAGGGACCGATGTTGACGTTGGCGATGCCGCAGTCCGAGCCGGCCGAGGAGAGGAACGTCTCGGCCTCGCGTACATCGTTGGTGAAAATGGACGACGCCAGCCCCTGCGGCACGGCGTTGTGCAGCCGGATCGCCTCGGACAGGTCCGAATATCGTAGCGCGCAGAGGATCGGCGCGAAGGTTTCCTCGCGGACGATCGCCGTCTGTGCGGGCATCTCGACGATGGCCGGATGGACGTAGAACGCCTCCGGATAACGGTTCTCCAGCACGCGACCGCCGCCGAACACCTTGCCGCCATCGCCGGCGGCGACGGTCAAGGTGCGGGCCATGCGTTCAAAGGACAGGCCGTCGATCAGCGGCCCGACCAGGGTCTCCGGATCCAGCGGGTCGCCGATGGGAATCGAGCCATAGGCAGTTTTGAGCCGGCCGATCAGATCGTCGTGGATGCTGTCATGGACGATGAGACGGCGTAGGCTGGTGCACCGCTGGCCGGCGGTGCCGACGGCGGCGAAGACGACGGCCCGCTGGGCCAGGTCGAGGTCGGCCGACGGCGCGACGATCATCGCGTTGTTGCCGCCGAGCTCCAGAAGCGTCCGCCCGAAGCGGGCGGCGACAGCCGGGGCCAATTCGCGGCCCATGCGGCAGCTTCCCGTTGCGCTGATCAGCGGGAGGCGCGTATCGGCGGTCAGCCGTTCGCCCGCGTCGCGGCCCCCCATGGCCAGCTCCAGAAGACCTTCAGGCGCCTCCGATCCGAACCGCGCGACGGCGCGGCGGAACAGGGACCGGCAGGCCATTGCCGTCAACGGTGTCTTTTCCGAGGGCTTCCACACCACCGGATCGCCGCAGACGATGGCCAGGGAGAAGTTCCAGGCGAACACCGCGACCGGGAAATTGAACGCGGTGACGACACCGATGGGGCCGAGCGGATGCCAGGTCTCCATCATCCGGTGGCCTGGCCGCTCTGAGGCGATGGTCAGGCCGTAGAGCTGGCGCGACAGGCCGAGGGCGAAGTCGCAGATGTCGATCATCTCCTGGACCTCGCCCAGGCCCTCCTGGAGGATCTTGCCGGTCTCGATGGTGACCAGTCGGCCGAGGGGTTCCTTGGCGCTGCGAAGTTCCTCGCCGAACAGCCGGATCAGCTCGCCCCGCCGGGGCGCCGGTACCGACCGCCACGTCTCGAACGCCGCCGACGCCCGGGCGATGGCGGCTTCGATCCCTTCGTCACTGGTCGCCGCGACCGATCCAACGGTTGTGCCGTCGATGGGGCTGGTGACGATCAGGTCTCCATCTGAGGGCCCGGTTGCTTCCAGACCGAGGTCGGCGAACAGCCCATCAAGGCCCATCTCATCCTCCCCAAAACGAAACGGGCGCGGGAGGACCGATCCTCCCGCGCCCGCGCTTACGCTGGGACGTCCCTACTTGCGGGCGCTCGCGTAGCCAATGCCTTCGAGCGCCTGGGTGATCTCGTCGAGGATCACCGGGTCGTCGATGGTCGCCGGCATCTTCCAGTCCTCGTTGTCGGCGATCTTCTGGATCGTGCCGCGCAAGATCTTGCCGGAGCGCGTCTTCGGCAGCCGTTCGACCACCGTCGCGGTCTTGAACGCGGCGACGGCGCCGATGCTCTCGCGCACCATCTGCACCACGTCCTTGACGATGTCGTCTTCGGACTTGGTGACGCCGGCCTTGAGCACCAGGAAGCCGACAGGAAGCTGACCCTTGAACGAGTCGGCGACCCCGACGACGGCGCACTCGGCGACGTCGGGATGATGCGCCAGCACTTCCTCCATGCCGCCGGTCGACAGCCGGTGGCCGGCGACGTTAATCACGTCGTCGGTCCGGGCCATGATGTAGACGTAGCCGTCCTCATCCATGAACCCGGCGTCAGCGGTGGCGTAGTAGCCCTCGAACTCGCTGAGGTACGAACTGACGTAGCGCTCGTCGTTGTTCCACAGGGTCGGCAGCGTTCCCGGCGGCAGCGGCAGTTTGACGCAGATGGCGCCGATGTCGCCTCGGGGAACCTCCTCGTTCTCGTCGTTGAGAACCTGGACGTTCCAGCCCGGTACCGGCACCGTCGGCGAGCCCGGCTTGACCGGCAGCTCCTCGAGGCCCATGCAGTTGGCGGCGATGGCCCAGCCGGTCTCGGTCTGCCACCAGTGGTCGATCACCGGCCGCTGGAGACTCTTCTGCGCCCACGCGAGGGTGTCGGGGTCGGTCCGTTCGCCGGCGAGGTACAACGCCTTGAAGGTCGACAGGTCGTACTGCGCCATCATCTTGGCGTCCGGGTCCTCGCGCTTGATCGCCCGGAACGCCGTCGGTGCGGTGAACAGCACCTTGATCTTGTGGTCGGAGATGACCCGCCAGAACGCTCCGGCGTCGGGCGTGCCCACGGGCTTGCCTTCGTAGAACACCGTGGTGCAGCCGTGGAACAGCGGCGCATAGACGATGTACGAATGGCCGACGACCCAGCCGACGTCCGACGCTGCCCAGTAAACGTCGCCCGGCTGGACGTCGTAGATGTTCGACATCGTCCACTTCAGCGCGACGATGTGGCCGCCGTTGTCGCGGACGACGCCCTTCGGCTCGCCGGTGGTGCCCGATGTATAGAGGATATAGAGCGGATCGGTCGCCGCCACCGGCACACAGTCGGCCGGCTGCGCCGAGGCCACGGCTTCCGCCCAATCGATATCGTAGCCCGGCTTCAGGTCGGCGGTGACTTCGGGGCGCTGCAGGATGATCGTCTTGTCCGGCTTGGCGTCGGACAGCTCGATGGCGCCATCGAGGAGCGGCTTGTAAGGCAGCACCTTGGCGCCTTCGATGCCGCAGCTCGCCGAGACGATGACCTTCGGCTTTGCGTCGTTGATGCGGACGGCCAACTCGTTCGACGCGAAACCGCCGAACACCACCGAATGCACCGCACCGATGCGCGCGCAGGCCAGCATGGCGATCGCCGCCTCCGGCACCATCGGCATGTAGACGATGAGCCGGTCGCCCTTTGTGACGCCCTGGGCGGCGAGTACGCCGGCGAACTTGGCGACCTCGTCGCGGAGTTCGCTGAAGGTATAGCGGCGGACGGTGTTGCCGGTGACCGGGCTGTCGTAGATCAGTGCGAGACGGTCGCCGTTGCCTTCGTCGACATGACGGTCGAGGGCGTTGTAACAGGTGTTGACGACGCCGCCGGTGAACCAGCGGTAAAAGGGCTTGTTGGAGTCGTCGAGGACCTTGTCCCACTTCTTGATCCAGACGACGTCTTCGGCGGCTTTGCCCCAGAAACCTTCAGGATCGTTAATGGATTGGGTATGCGCCTCCTGATAGCGTCCCATTTCTCTCCCCTTTTGCTAGATTGTTCTTAGTGTCGGCCGGGGCGCAAAGGCCCTCTCTCGGACGGGGGAGTGTGTTACAAATCGCGTTAATTTGCAAAGCCGCTTTGATGCGATTTTTCAGATAGTTTGGTGCCGGAATGGGCGCCCAGGATGTGCGGGGGATCATCACATGAGCGACGCTCAACAGGTTGGAAATCCATACGAAATCGGACTTGAGCGAAGGGACGCCAATTTCGCCCCGCTGACGCCGCTGGGTCTGCTGCAGCGGGCCGCCGCGGTTCACCCCAGCCAACTGTCCGTGATCCACGGCGATCGGCGTTACACCTGGCTGGAGACCTACGCGCGGTGCCGGCGGCTGGCGTCGGCGTTGGCGGGCATCGGCGTCGGGCTCGGCGATACGGTCGCGGTGATGGCTGCCAATACGCCCGAACTCTACGAGGCACATTTCGGGGTGCCGATGACCGGCGGCGTGCTCAACGCACTGAACACGCGGCTGGACGCGGCGAATATCGGGTTCATCTTGAACCATGGCGAGGCCAAAGTGCTGCTGACCGACACCGAATTCGCACCGGTGATCGGCGAGGCGCTCAAGGTCGTCGACCACGACATCACCGTGATCGACATCGTCGATGCGCTTGCGTTGAGCCCCGGTGAGCGCCTGGGTAGCACCGATTACGAAGCCTTCCTGGCGTCGGGCGATCCCGAATTCGCCTGGTCACCGCCAGCCGACGAATGGCAGGCCATCAGCTTGAACTACACGTCCGGCACGACGGGCAACCCCAAGGGCGTCGTCTACCACCATCGCGGCGCTTATCTGCTAGCGCTCGGCAACGTGCTGGCCTGGGACCTGGCCCACCACCCGGTCTATCTGTGGACGCTGCCGATGTTCCACTGCAACGGCTGGTGCTTCCCGTGGACCATGGCGGCGGTCGCCGGAACCAGCATCTGCTTGAGGCAAGTCACCGCCGTTGACATGTATGACGCCATCCACGACCACGGCGTCACCCACTTCTGCGGCGCGCCGATCGTCCTCAACATGGTCATCAACGCCACCGAGGCCGAACGCAAGCCCGTCCGCGGCACGGTCAAGGTAATGACCGCGGCGGCACCGCCGCCGGCGTCGACCCTGGCGGCGATGGCGGACCTCGGTTTCCAGGTGACCCACGTCTATGGCCTAACCGAGGTTTACGGGCCGGCCGTGGTCTGCACATGGCATGACGAATGGGACGCGAAGCCGCCGGCCGAGCAGGCCGTGCTGCGTTCCCGCCAGGGCGTGCGCTACCACGTGCTCGAAGACCTCGCCGTGATGGACCCGGACACGATGACACCGGTGCAAGAGGACGGTGAAACCATCGGCGAGGTGATGTTCCGCGGCAACGTGGTGATGAAAGGGTATCTGAAGAACCCGGCGGCGACCGAGGAGGCTTTCGCCGGCGGCTGGTTCCATTCCGGCGACCTCGGGGTGCGCTATCCCGACGGCTACATCCAGCTCAAGGACCGATCCAAGGACATCATCATCTCCGGCGGCGAGAACATCTCATCGATCGAGATTGAGGACGTCCTGCACAGCCATCCGCAGGTCCTGGCCGCCGCGGTCGTTGCCCGGCATGACGAGAAGTGGGGTGAGACGCCGTGCGCGTTCATCGAGCTGAAGGCGGGCGGCGAGGCGACCGATGCCGACCAGATCATCTCCTTCTGCCGCGAACGGCTCGCCCACTTCAAATGCCCCCGCCATGTGGTGTTCACCGAGTTGCCGAAGACATCGACCGGCAAGGTTCAGAAGTTCGTGCTGCGCGACTGGGCGAACAACCTTACCGGCGACGGCGGCGCGGCAGGGTCGGCGTGAGCACACACCGCCAGCGGCGCTGCAGGTCCGCGCCGGACGTCTGAATTGGAGTGGAACCGGGCGGCGGTCGCCGAAGCGCCGCGCTATTGCGCTGCGGTCAGCGTCGCCAGTTCGTCCTTGATGACGAGTTTCTGTTTCTTGAGGCTGCTGATTTGCATGTCGTCGGGGTGGGGTCGGCTATTTTCTTGTTCGATCGCTTGCTCGAGGGCTTGATGCTTGGCTTTCAAGGCTTCAATCCTCTCGTCACGGCTCATGGCGATGACCCTCCTCTACTAGACAACACAACTCTTCATCATAGACCACCCCCCGACGCCCTGCCAAGAGAGAGGACGACCCGATCTCACCGGTTCCGCTGCTCGGCGCGAATCCGCAGGTCGACATCGGCGGCGGCGATGATGCCTTCCGGCGCATCTCCCGGCCGCAGCACGTGCACGCCCCAGTCGGCGCTGAGGTCGAGTGCCGCGCGTTCCCACACCAGCTTGGCTGCCGCCAGATCGTCGGCGATCTGCGCAACCTTTTCCTCGGCCGCCGCGGCATCGGCGAGGGTCAGGAGAACGCCGAGATCATAGCCGCCGAGGGCGCCGATGAAATCGCTGGCCCGCAGGTTGGCGCCGATGACCTGGATGGCATTGACCATCGCGTCCCGCGCTGCCGCCTCGCCAAATCGGCGTCGGATGGCCGCAGCCTCCCGCAAGCAGAAGCACACGAAGGCGTTGTCCGTGCGGGCTGTCGCCGCCCGTTCCATGACGAGGACCAGATGTCGGGTGACGCCCCGGCGATTCAGCACGGGAAGAAAGGGGTGTTTCTCGACGGTATCCTGCAGGTCGGCGATGCGGTCCCGGCTGAGGTCGCGTTCATGGCGGATGCGATCGAACTCGCGCATGACAAGTGTCAAAGCCGCCTCGACCCGAGGAATCATCTCGGCCGATGGGATACCGAGGACGAAGGCGACATCACCGATACCGCGTCGCGGCTGCGGAGCCGGCCGTGGCGGCCGATCTTCGCCGGTGTCGTCTCGACGACGGTCGCCGCCTCCGGCGTCCGGCGCCGGGACTGGCGGGATCGGTGCCGATGAGCTGATATCGACCATCTGTAAACCTTACGGGAAACGCGTTCGCGGAGCATCGGATAATGCGAGAGAGTCCATAGAACGTCGTAGTTGCCCGCCCGCACCGCGGCCCTATAATCGCGCCTTTTTCGCACAGCAAAGGGGGTCTCGACATGACAAGCGCAACGCCGGCCGTCGGAATCATCATGGGAAGCCAGTCGGACTGGCCGACCCTGCGTCACGCTGGCGAAACGCTCGACAAGCTGGGCATTCCCTGGGAGGCCAAGGTCGCCTCGGCGCACCGCACGCCCGATCGCGTCCATGCCTACGTCACCGGCGCCAAGACGCGCGGGCTGAAGGTCATCATCGCCGGCGCGGGCATGGCCGCGGCGCTTCCCGGTGTCGCCGCAGCCCTGTCGCCGTTGCCGGTCATCGGCGTGCCCATGGAAGGAAAGGTGATGGGCGGCCTCGATGCGTTGCTGTCGATGACGCAGATGCCGCCGGGGGTTCCTGTCGGGACGGTGGCAGTGGGCCGGGCCGGCGCCATCAACGCCGCCATCCTGGCCGGGTCGATTCTGGCGCTGGGCGATGACACGGTGGCCGAGCGGCTGGACGCGTTCCGCGCCGAGCAGACGGCGGCGGTGCCCGAGGATCCCGAAGCGGCAAGTTGAACTCTTTGAAGACCCGTTCGCATACAAACTACTTGCATATTCACGGATACGTGACCCGATGTGACTCGCGCGTGAGTCGGCCCGCGCACATCATGGTCGGGGCGAATCGTTTTGCGGGATTTCACCGGCCACGGTGTCCGAGGAACGGTTGGGCTTCCTGCTCTTGAACGGGCAGAACCCCCTGCCACACCCTTGGGGCGCGGTGATCGCCGTGCCCCATTTTCTTTTTTGCACGCAGTGGTCGTTGTGGCCCCGTCGCTGCCGGACCGCGACCGTCAGGCGGTGCGGTGGCGCCGCCGGGCGCGCCGGAACCTCGGCATTCGGGGCTTTCGGGACAGGCGTCCGGCGACCTGCGCCTGCAGCTTCGGGATCTGCAGAACGTCGGCGACCCGGCGTTCGAGGAACGCCCAGGTGTCGGCGAAGTCGTCCGACTCGTCGGCCAGCCAATAGAGCACCGCCGACGTGTAGACAGGCGCCAGCAGGGCCCGCTTGGTATAGAAATTGAAGTCCGTCGAGGTGTCGCCAGCCGCGTACCACATGGCATTGACGGTTGCGAAAACGTTGCGCGCGCCGATCCACGTATTCATCGGCAGGGCAATGTAGGCGAGGGTTCGGCGCACCGCTTCGCGATAAGGCGCGTTGACCTCGATCCGCGCCCGTACCGCGGCGACCACCCGATCGCGCACCCGCATCGAGTCCAGGTCGAGGTCATCGAGGCGTTCCAACATCTGCCGGTCGCCAAGTCCCGACCAGTGGCGGATCACCTCGGAAATCCCGCCGGGAAAGGCGCGAACGGCAACATCGGGAGACAGGCCGGCGTCCGCGACACCCGCGGCGAGCGCGCGGTTTACCCAGCCGTCGAAGGCGACGTGCGGCAGCGTCGCCAGCACGATCGCGTCGCGGGTCTGCTGCAGGTCCATGGTGAGCTCCTTCCCTACGGCTGCGCTGGCCGGTGACGCTGGAATTCCTCGACGAAGCCAAGCGTTTCCATATCGGTCATCCGCTGAGGATAGAGAATACCATCGAGATGGTCGAATTCGTGCTGCACGACGCGGGCGTGGAAGCCTTCTGCGACGCGGTCGATTGCCTTCCCTTGTGGCGTTACACCCTGATAGTGCACCCGCGCGGCCCTTGGCACCCGGCCGATGAGCCCCGGAACCGAAAGGCAGGCCTCGTAGCCGAGTGTGGTCTCGTCGCCGAGGGGCTCGACCAGCGGATTGATCAGCACGGTCAGCGGCACGGCTTCGGCGTTCTCGCTGCCGGTTTCGGCCCGCATGCGCGCTTCCGGGACCTGGAACACGATGACCCGCAGGGGGACGTGGACCTGTGGCGCTGCTAGGCCGATGGCGCCGGCATCGGCCATCGTGTCGAGCATGTCGGCGGCGAGGAACGCAATCTCGGCGGCCGTCGGGTCCCCGACGAATTCCGCCGGACGGCGTAGCACCGGATGTCCCATACGGGCGATCTTCAGGATGGCCATGGCCGATTCGGGTTCCTATGGGGCAAGATATCGTCGTTGCCGCGAACAGCGGCAAGCCTTCACTTCGCCGGAACGATATGATAAGAGCCGCCCCCTGGGCATCGTCCACACTTTCGAAGCGTTAAGGAGACACAGGCACCGTGCAGGTTACCGTTCGCGACAACAATGTCGATCAGGCGCTCAAAGCCTTGAAAAAGAAGATGCAACGCGAGGGCATCTTCCGCGAAATGAAGCTCCGACGCTCCTATGAAAAGCCTTCCAAACGCCGGGCCCGAGAAAAGGCCGATGCGGTCCGCCGTGCCCGCAAGCTCGAGCGCAAGCGGCTCGAGCGCGAGGGCTTCTAAGCTTCCTTTATCTTTTTTTTTGGTTCGTTAGCTGGCGTGCACCGTGCCGGCGCGCGCGCCACGTCGACCGCTTTTTCCAGGTCGACCTCGCCGCACAGCCCTAGGCTCACCGGGTTCTGCGGCTTGATGTTCGTGGCGTTCCAGTGGGTGCGGTCGCGGACGGCGTTGATCGTCGGCTTGGTCGTGCCGATCAGCTTGTAGATCTGCGGGTCGCTGAGCTCGGGATAGTTCTTCAACAGCCAGGCGATGGCATCGGGGCGGTCCTGCCTTTTCGACACCGGCGTGTATCGGGCGCCCTTCTGGCGGGTTACCGGTGTCGGGATGCGCGGCGCCGCCGGCTCCAGGCGGGCATTGGGATCGGCCGCGCACCGCTCGATCTCCTCGGCGGTCAGCTCGCCGGCAACGATCGGGTCGAGACCCTGCATGCCGATCGCCACTTCGTCATCGGCGATGGCTTGCACCTCGAGCGCATGCATGCCGCAAAACTCGGCGATCTGGTCGAATGTCAGCGCCGTGTTCTCGACCAGCCAGACGGCGGTCGCTTTCGGCATGAGTGGATGCGCCATGGTCGGTTGTTCGCTCTTTCCGTTTCGAGATGAGGACCGCTACGGCCGGAGCGCCGCACGCGGAACGATCGGCGGCCGAACCGCCTCTCCTTAATACATCCGCGACACCGGCAAGGTCAAATCGCGCCGGTGACGAGCACGATCTTTCCGGTGTGCTCGGAGGCCTCCATGATCCTGTGGCCTTCGGCGGCCTCGTCCAACGGCAGGATCGCGTGGATCAGCGGCGCGATCGCGCCCGAGGCGAGCAGCGGCCAGACATGCTCCTCGAGCGCCCGCGCGATCTCGCCCTTGCGCTCGACGGGACGGATGCGGAGCGTCGATCCGGTGACGGTCAGGCGTTTGAGCATCACCGGCATGAGGTCAAGCTCGACCCGGGCGCCGTCGCGGAAGGCGATGTGGACGAGCCGTCCGTCGGGGGCGAGGGCGGCGATGTTGCGGGCCACGTAGTCGCCGCCGATCATGTCGAGGATGACGTCGACGCCCTTGCCGCCGGTCGCCTCCTTGACCACCGCGACGAAGTCCTCGGTGCGGTAGTTGATCGCCCGCTCGGCGCCGAGACCCTCGCAGGCCGCGCATTTCTCGTCGGTGCCGGCGGTGGTGAAGACGCGGGCGCCGAGCCGGCTGGCCATCTGGATGGCGGTGGTGCCGATGCCGCCGGCGCCGCCGTGGACGAGGAAGGACTCTCCGGACTTCAGCGCGCCGCGTTCGAAGACGTTGGTCCAGACGGTGAAAAACGTCTCGGGCAGCGCCGCCGCCTCGGCCATGCCGAGGTTGCCGGGGATCGGCAGGCATTGCGGCGCCGGCACGGCGCAGTATTCGGCATAGCCGCCCCCGGCAACCAGGGCGCAGAGCGAATCGCCCACGGCCCAATCGCCGGTTCCTTCGCCGGTGGCAACAACCGTGCCGGCAATCTCGAGACCGGGGATATCGCTGACTCCCTTGGGCGGCGGATAGGCGCCCTTGCGCTGTAGGACGTCGGGGGCGTTGATCCCGGCGGCGGCGACCCGCACCAGGACCTCTCCCGCGGCCGGCGCCGGCACCGGCCGGGTCGCGGGTTTGAGCACCTCCGGCCCGCCAGGCACGGTGATCTCGACGCAGGTCATCGTCTCGGGCAGGCCATGGGTCATCGCGTTCTCCTTCGCGGGCTTCTCTCGCTCGCGGCGGAGTGTAGCGCGCGGCGTGCCGCGGGGGCTATGGTCGCTATCCGCGTTTCCGGGGTTCCGCCGATGACCTGGCCTCTGTTCCGCACCATTCTGATCCTTCCCGGCACGGTCGTCGTCGCCGTGCCGACGCTGTTGCTGTGGCTGTTTGCCGGCACCGGCATGGGCGCCGACCCGGCAACCACTGCGGGCGTGCGCCTGTGGGCCGGGTTCGCCCTGGGGCTCGCCGGCCTGGCGCTCGCCATTTGGACGGTCCGCCTGTTCAGCGGTCCCGGCGAGGGGACGCCGGCGCCGTGGGACCCGCCGCGGCGACTGGTCGTCCTTGGCCCCTATCGACACGTCCGCAATCCGATGATCACGAGCGTCCTTCTGATGCTCGCCGCCGAGTCGCTGGTCGCCGGCTCGTGGCCGGTGGCGGCGTGGGGCGCGGCCTTCTTCACCGCCAACGTAATCTACTTTCCGCTGGTCGAGGAAAAGCAGCTCGAAAAGCGGTTCGGCGACGACTACCGGCGCTACAAGGCCCACGTCCCCAGGTGGGTCCCGAGATGGAAACCCTGGATCGGACCGTAAGTTTCGGCTACCGAGTAGGAGCGGCACCGCCGGTGGTGACGGAGGAGACGATGGAACCGGAAGACCTCGAACCGAGAACCAAGAAACCCCCGCCGAAAAACCTGGACGAGTTGTCCATCGAGGCGCTGGGCGAGTACATCGCCGAACTGGAAGCCGAGATCGCGCGCGTCCGCGAGGCCATCGCAGCGAAAGAGAAAGCACGTGAGGGCGCCGAGTCGGTGTTCAAGTTCTAGCCATCTGTTCGAAGCGCGGTGAAGGGGGGATTCATGGAGATAGCCGTCGACGGTGCGAAGGCGCACGTCGATGACGGCCCGGACGGCGATCCGTCCGCGCCTGCGGTGCTGCTGCACGGGGCGGGGCAGGCCGGCGTTGTCTGGTCGGATCAGGTCGCCGCCCTTGCCGCCGCCGGCCGGCGGCCCCTGGCCGTCGATCTGCCGGGTCACGGCCAATCCGAAGGCAATCCGCCCGCCTCAATAGGCGGGGGCGCGGACTGGTGCTTTCGCCTCCTGGGTGCGCTGGCGATCGAGGCGACGGCGGTGGCTGGCTTCAGCATGGGCGCGCTGACCGCGTTGGAGATGGCCGCACGGGCGCCAGATCGGATGCAGTCGTTGGCATTGTGCGGCGTCGCCGCGCGGATGCCCGTCCATCCCAAGCTTCTCGCGCTGGCCGAGGCCAACGATCCCGAGGCGGCCCAACTGATCGGGCGATGGGGCCACGAGAATGCCAATATGTCGGATGAAACGATCGCGCTGATGGCCGCTGCCGGGCCGGGCGTCCTCCATGCCGGCCTCAAGGCCTGCGACGATTACAAGGACGCGCTGGAGGCGGCTGGCCGCGTCTCGTGCCCGGCGGTGCTGGTGGTCGGGGAGAAGGACCTGATGACGCCGCCCGAAGGCGCGGCGGCGCTCGCCGAAGCCCTGGCCGACGCCCGAACGGTCATCCTGCCGGGGTGCGGCCACATGATGATGGTCGAGGCCTCCGAGCAGGTGTCGGCAGAGCTGGTGGCAGCACTCTGAGCGGAGGAAGCGGGCGATGTTCGACAACGACCGGAGGGCGCGCGAGGACTACCGCTACTGGATGGCGATCCCGATCCGGTTCTCCGACAACGACATGCTCGGCCACGTCAACAACGTGCTCTATTTCCGCTACTTCGAGGCCATCGTCGTGCAGTTCCTGGTCGAACAGGCGGGCCTGCGCTGGGACACCGACCCGGTGGTGCCGTTCGCCGCCGAGGTGCTCTGCCGGTTCAAACGGCCACTGACCTATCCGGGCGTGGTCGATGCCGGGCTCAGCATCGGCCGCATCGGTGGAAGCAGCGTCACCTACGCCCTCGGCCTGTTTGCGGGTGACGAGCCGCAGCCGGCGGCCCTCGGCCATTTCGTCCACGTCTACGTCGACCGTGGTGCCGAGAACACGGCACCGATCCCCGATCCCATCCGGGCGGTCTACGAGCGGTACGTGTAGATCCCCGTCACTGTGAGGACGCCTGCGCCGGTTCGGTTTGCGCCGGGCGGTTCCACACCACTTCGTAAAGGGTGATGTCGTCGCCGAAGCCCTTCATGGCGTAACCGCCGCGGCTGGTGAACTGCATCGGCTTGCCGGCGCACAAGCCCCGGACGATCTCGGAGACGAAGATCTCGCCAGCCTGGGCCTTGTCGACGATCCGGGCGGCGAGCTGGACGGTGGTGCCGAACAAGTCGTCGTCCTCGGCGATGGGCTCGCCGGCGTTGATGCCGACCTTCAGCACCAGCGGCAGGTCGGGCACGGCCTTTGTGTGGGCGGTGGCACGCTGCTGGATGAACATCGCCGCCTCGACCGACTGCGAGGTCGCCGAGAACGACGCCATGATGCCGTCGCCGGTGTGCTTGATCTCCTTGCCGCCGAACATGCCGAGCGCCTCGCGGACGATGCGGTTGTGGGTGCGCACCACCTCCTGGGCGACAGCGTCACCGCGCTCCTGGGTCAGCTTGGTCGAGCCGACCATGTCGGTGAACATTACCGTCACCGTCTTGGCCACGGCCTCGTCGCCGCGCGGCGCGCGCCAGTCCTCGACCGCCCGGGTCAGGTGCTTGGCGCCGTCGGCCGGATCGTCGACGTAGGCTTTCACCGCCGTGCGCCCGGCCTGGAACATCTGCATGTAGCGGGCGTTGGAGAGCAGGTATTCCTCGTACTTGGTGGCCAGCCGCGCCGCGTCACCCTCCTTGTAGCCGACGATCTTGGCGCAATCGGCAAGCACCTGAGCCGTTGTTTCGGCATCGAGGTTGTTCTCGTGGCACAGCGTCTCGCAGGCACCGGCCAGGAACAGCCCGACCCCGAACTTGCTGTCGGCGCTCATCGACCGGCGTTCCGGGGGGAGCGCCTGCAGGCCTTCGCTCAGGAACTTCAGGACCTCCAGACGCTGCTTTTCGGCCGCCGGCGACAGCGGCTTCTTTTCCGGTTCCTGCTCTTCTTCCGTGGCCTCCGACTGTTCCTGCTCGGGTTCGGGCTTCGGCGCTTCGGCGTCGTCGGCCTTGGGCTCTCCCGGCTTTCCCGAGTCACCGGGTTTGGGAACCGGCGTATCGCCGAGGTCGCCCTTCGAGCCCACCTCCGTGTCGATGGAGGTGCTCTTGCCCTCCGCCTCGAGATCCAGACCCCGCTTCACCGCCCGGTCGATGGCCGAATCGAGATCGGCGCCCGACTCCTTCGATGCAGAAGCCGATGTGGCGCTACCGCTCGCCGACGCACTGGCCGCACCGCTCTTGCGGCGTCCGCCCTTGCGCGCCGCGCCACCGGCGGAGTCCAAGCTTTCCTTGGAGAGGAAGATGAAGGATGTCGGCACTGCGGTCAGCAGGAACACCGCGATGAACAGCCCGACCAGGGTCTTGGCGTCGCCCAGGTCGTAGCCCATCAGCACGATGTGGCCGAGATAGTGACCCGTCATCATCGTCGCCAGCGTCGCCGTGGCGACGGAGAACACAGTGATCAGGCCGATCTTGGTGGCAATCCCGCCGACCGTGGACTTCTCCTTCTCGTCGGCTTCGAAATCGTCCCAGGCATCTGTGGTCGGACCCCGCTCGGGGCGCGGTCGTTTCGGTGCCGCGGCGGGTGCCGGCGCAGGTCCGGGCGCAGGCCCGGGCGGCGGAGGCGGTGCCGGTGCCGGTGCCGGCCGCGATGCTCGCGGAGCGGCAGACGCCGCTTTCTTTGCCTCGTATTCGGCGCGTTCCGAGCTCTTGTAGACGGTGGTCTCGAGGCTGGTGCCTTCTTCCGGATCGTAGGATTCGCGAATCACCTTGGTCGCGGAGATCCCCGGCATGCTCTCCAGGTTCTTCGCTTCTTCGACCGCCGCGCCTTCCTGCCCGTCGTCGTAGCGCGCCTGCATGGTCCAGCGTCCTTGCTGCTTGACGTGGACCTCGTAGGTCACTTCGCGGTCGGCTAGAGCCATGCTGGTTCCGGTCGTTCGCGTCCGCGGCCGTACCGCGGGTTTCGGGCCCCTGTCCGGAAGGAGGCCTTACATGCCCTCATCCCCGGGAAAGGCGGACTTTCCCACAACTGATTGTACCAAAGCGCCGCAATGGAACAATATCGTGATCAAATGGGAGCGAGGCCATTGGCCGGACGCCGTGTCAAAAGAGCACCACCGCCGCATCGACCGTGGCCGCGGCCGCGACCTTAGGTCTTCAGGCCGAAATCCTTGAACTTCTTGCTGAACTTGGCCAGGCGCCCGCCACTGTCGACCAGCCGGTGCACGCCGGTCCAAGCCGGGTGCGTCTTCGAATCGATGTCGAGACGCAGGGTGTCCCCCTCGCTGCCCCAGGTCGAGCGCGTGGTGAACGTCGAGCCGTCGGTCATCTGGGCCGTGATCTCATGGTATTCGGGGTGAATGTCTTTCTTCATCGCGCCGCTCCGGAATCTGCGGCCCGTATATAGGCGAGCGCTGCAAACCGCGCAAGAGGCCAGCCGTTGGACCTTGCACGCCCGCGGCGGGGATGCCATACGGGGATATCCGGAAATGAGCCGCGGGATCGCCTGGACATGGACGACAGCGCCTTCGAGACATTGGCCGACAAGACCCTTTCGGCACTCATGGAAGCCGTGGATGAGACCTTGGGTGATTACCTCGACGTCGACCTGCAGAACGGAATCCTGACCATCGAAGTCGACGGCGGCGGTGAGTATGTGATCAACAAGCACGGCCCCAATCGCCAGATCTGGATGTCTTCGCCGGTTAGCGGCGCGTCGCACTTCGACTACGACGACGAAATGGGCTGGGTGTCGACCCGCGGCGGCGGGCGCTTCGCCGCGATGCTCGCCGACGAACTGTCAGCAGCGACGGGCGAAGAGGTGGATGCCGACGACCTCGGTGTTGACTGAGTGGCCGCCGAAGCGCTTCGGAGCGTTTTGCGTCCCTCTTGAATCCTTCTGAGTTAAGCCATTGGGGGCCTGGGCACGAGGGCCGAGCGGTGCGTCGCGGCGGCACCAGGCAAGCGGCTCTGTATTTGGATCGAGGTCGGATAGGGCGTGGAATGGAAAACGCCTCCGTTTTCCACCTTGAGCCACGCCCATCCAACACTCCCGAGGGAGCCACCCGTTCCGCAAGCTGGATTCAGTTCTCCGCAAGCGCGGCAAGTGCGCTGGCGAAATCCGCCGAATTGATCGGGAACGTCGAGGCGCTGTCGCTCGGGTCCGTCCAACGGCCCGTCCCCGCGACGCTGTCCGGGCGGGTGCTCTGGATGCTCTGGCAAATCCTGTCCTGACAGGTGACAGTGCCCATGCTGGTTGAGCAAGACAGCACCCGGCCCCACTGCATTCCTTGATCGTTGTACTTCCAGGACTGCTCGAAACGCCCGCCCAGTTCGACACAGGCCTTCTGCATCTCGGTTTGAAGGGCACCAATACGGCTTTCGGCGGATACAGACCCGGCGTAGACCGCATATCCCAATCCGACAAGCGCGAAGGCCAGAACGCGTGCATCTTTCATGTTCATCTCGTGTTTCCTCTCAACAAAGACTGCTAACGGATCTATTTCGCGACGTCAGAACGACGACTTACCGCGATAGCGATGATCCGGCTATCGACACCATTCCGATACGACCCGACGCGAAAACCCTTGCAACCTAGAGGGCTTATGTTTCCGAACGACTTCGCGTTACTCAATCATGTGTTTCAGTTGTATCAGTCGGTCGTTGAGGCGCGGGCGGGTGCCGGATGGACAAGGAGCGACGGCGGGGACAACAGCGCCACCTATGGGCCTGGCCTACGGTAGCATTCAGATGGTTCGGCCCCCCCTCGCTGACCATTGGCGGCATGCTGGCGGATCGCCTCGCCGCAGAGCCGTCAGAACGGTTCACCAGAATCGGAAAATGCTCTAGTCGGCAGCGTCCTTAGCTGCCACCGGCCCGGCACGCACCTGCAGCGCGAGGACGAGAACGCCGGCCATGACCAGGGCCCCGACGAAGTAGGGCCAGTCCTTCCCCCAGATCCAGAAAATCGCTCCCGCCCACGCCGGCCCGAGCACCCGCGCAAGGGTCGTCGCCGAGCGCGTGACGCCCATGATGCCGCCCTGGATCTCGGCGCCGACCCGCAGCGAGATGGCGCTGTTCAGGGACGGCGAAACGAGGCTGAACCCGATGGCGACGCCGGTCATGGTGATGATTAGCGCGGGGATCGAAGTGCAGAACGGGATCGCCACCATGCCCGCGGCAAGCACCAGAGTGCCGCCGGCGATCAGACGAGTTTCGCCGAACCGGCGCGCCATGCGGCCGACCAGCCCGCCCTGGATGGCGGCACTCAACAGACCGACGAAGGCGAACAGGTAGCCGTTCTGCTCGGGTCCCCAGCCGAAGGTCCGCCGCGACCACATGGCGAAGGTCGTTTCCATGCCGGCGAACACGAACACGGCGAGAAACGACATGGCGATCAGCAAGCCGACCCCTGGGGCGGTCACGGCATCGCGCATCTGCTGCCGCCGCGACGGACGCGACAGCGAGCGCTGACGGGCGCGCGCCTCCGCCGAGAGCGATTCCTTGAGCAGCGCCGCCGCCAGGATCATGGCCATGGCCGAAAGCCCGGCGGCGACGAGAGACGGCGTCCGGTAGTCGGCGGCTGCCGGATCGGCGCCAGCGAGGATGCCACCGATGGCCGGCCCGAAGATGAACCCGAGGCCGAAGGCAGCACCGACCAATCCCATGCCCTTGGCCCGATTGGCCGGCGTCGTCACGTCGGCGACATAGGCGAAGGCGGCGGAGATGTTGCCGGCCATGGCGCCGGCAAGGGTGCGGGCGGCGAACAGCATCCACAAGCTGTCCGCGTACCCGAGCCAGACATAGGCAGCCGACGCGCCGGCAAGGCTGACGACGAGAACGCGTTTTCGTCCCACGCGATCGCTCAGACGGCCAAAAACCGGAGCCATGACGAATTGCGCCAGGGAATACGTGGCCATCAGCAAGCCGACTTCCGCCGGCGTGGCGCCGAAATGCTCGCCGAAGAACGGAAGCAGCGGAATGACGATGCCGAACCCGACGAGGTCGACGAAAACGATGAGGAAGAGGATCGGCATACGCTGCTGACGTGGAGGGCGTTAACGCTGCGTGAGCTTGATTTCTATGCGCCTGTTGCGGCGGAACGCGATCTCGTCGTCGCGGCCGTCCAACGGCTGGAACTCGCCAAACCCGGCGGCGGCGAGGCGGTTGGACGGGATTCCGTTGCCGGTCAGGAACTTGACCACCGAGATGGCACGCGCCGACGACAGCTCCCAGTTCGACGGGTAGCGCCAATTGTTGATGGGCACCCGGTCTGTATGGCCATCGACACGCAGGATCCAGTTGACCTCCGCCGGAATGCGTCCGGCGACGTCGAGCAAGGTGGTGGCAAGCGGGCCGAGCTGTTCCTTGCCCGCGTCGCCGAGTTCGGCCGATCCGGATTCGAACAAAACCTCGGACTGGAACACGAACCGGTCGCCGACGACCCTGATGCCCGGATGGTCGCCGAGCACCTCTCGCAACCGGCCGAAGAACTCGGACCGGTAGCGCGACAACTCCTGGACCTTGCCGGCGAGGGCAGCATTGAGGCGTTTACCGAGAGCTTCGATCTGAACGCCCTGTTCCTCGGCCAACTTCTCGGACACCGCCAGCGCCGTGGTCAGCTCGCGGATCTGCTCGCGGAGCGCCGCCATCTGCTGGTTGAGCAACGCGACCTGGGCACGGGTGCTCTCCGACACCTTTCGCTCCTCGATCAGCGCTGACTCGGTCTCCTCCGATTTGCGCATCAGCGCCGCCGCCTCGCGCTCCAGTTCCTCCTTCAGCGCCTGAAGGGCGGCGATGTCGTTGGTCAGCGCGGCGAGCTGACTGACTTGGGACTCGATGGTTTCGTTGGCCGCGGCCAGGGTTTCGGCGAGCTCCGCTACCCGGCCCTCCGCCGTTTCGGCGCGGCCGGTCAACGCCCGCACGGTGGCGCCGAGATCATCGCGGGCCCGCACCGAGGCTTGCAGCTCGGCCGAAAGCTGGTTGACGTTGACGGTGAGGTCCTGGCTGGCCTTGCGCTCCAGAGCCAGCAGCTCGGCCAACTCGCTGACCTGCCCGCGTAGCCGGTCCAGCGCTGCGTCCCGTCCCGACAGTGCTTCGTTGAGAAAGAACTGAGCGAGCACGAACATGAGCAGCAGGAAAATGACGACCAGCAAGAGGGTTGCCAGGGCATCCACGAACCCGGGCCAGATGCTGGTCGTCCGGCGGCTGCGGCGGGCGAGGGTAGCCATCCGCCCTCGGCCTACTGCTCCGGACCCTCGGCGAGCGCGGCGATGGTGCGCGCCAACAGTTTGATGTCGCTGCGCACCTGCTGGATGATCTCCTCGCGGCCGTTGGCGATCTCCTCGATCAGCCGGGCGACATAGACGTCGAGGTTGCGGATATGAGTCTTTGTCGCCTCGTCGACGCCGCCGCCGGCGTTGGCGACATTGTCGACGAGACGGGCAAGGATCGGCTTGAGCTCGTTCTGCCCTTCGGCGAGGCGGAGCATGAGCGCCTGTTCGGTGCGCATCTGGTCCGTCAGCATGCCGATCTTTTCGCCCAGCGACAGAAGGTTGGCGTTGGCGGCGACTCGGCCCTCCTCGCCGCGGGCAAGAGTTCGCTGCAGGTTTTCCAGGCTCTCGGCCGTCTGCTCCAGCAGCGCCTGGACGTAGGCCGGGATAGGCTGATCGCCCTCTCCACCGAGCGCGCCGCTGGAAAGCCGGGTCACGCCCGACAACCAGTCTTCAAGATCGGTGTAGAAGCGGTTCTGCGCGCGTCCGGCCTGAAGGTCGAGGAAACCGAGCACCAACGAGCCGGCCAACCCGAACAGAGATGACGAGAACGCCGTCCCCATGCCATCGAGCGGCACTTCGAGGCCACGCTTGAGGTCGTTGAACACCGTCGCCATGTCGCCGCTGCCGACGGACAGGCTGCGGATGACATCGCCGATGGAGCCGACGGTTTCCAACAATCCCCAGAACGTGCCCAACAGGCCGAGGAAGATCAGCAGCCCGATGGTGTAGCGCGAGATGTCGCGGGACTCATCGAGACGCGAGGCGATGCCGTCGAGCAGCGACCGCATCGCCAGCGCCGACAGGCTGAGCCGGTCCTTGCGTTCGCCGAGCATGGTCGCCATCGGTGCCAGAAGACGCGGCTCGCGGGCTTCTGAAAGCGGCATCTGGCGCGTGCGGAAGTTTTCCGCCCACACCACTTCCGGCCCAAGCATGCCGACCTGTCGGAAGTTGTAAAAGATGCCGAACAGCAGCACGCCGAGAATCAACCCGTTCAGCGGGGCGTTGGCGAGAAAGGCGTCGCGGAGCGGCAGGAACAACGCGCCGGCGCCGGCGCATACGGCGACCAGAAACAGCGCCATCCGGAAGAGGAATCGCCGCGGCGGGGTCATGGCGGTGAGGGTCCGTCGGCTGCTGCGTTCAACGCGTCGGAGCGCACGCCGTCCGGCATCAACGGTCGACGATGTCGATGTCGACGCGGTTGGGCGGCCCTTCCGTGGACTTGTTGCCGAGGGCGCGGACGTCGATGCGGCTACTTTTGATGCCGCTGTCGATCAGGTAGGATCGCACCGCCAGCGCGCGCGACAGCGACATGCGGCGTGCCGTGCTGGCCGCTACATCGCCGCCGCCGGCATAGGCCAACAGCTGCAGCCGAATCTTCGCGTCGGCCTTTAGTTTCGTCACCAAGCCGGCGAGGAGATCCTGTGCGGCACCGGTAAGTTTCGTACTCTCGGCGGCGAATTCAATTCGCGTACGCTTTTGGTCCGCTGTGCCACCCGCCGGCGGAACCGAGGCCTTTTCCGGTTCCGGTTTTGACGCGGCCGATGCCGGCTCGGAAGCCGGTTTTTCCGGCACGGGCGGCGGTGGCGGCGGGGCCTTGGCCACGTCCGTGCGAGGGACGGACGGAGGTGCCGGCGGCGCCATTGGTTTGGACGACGCCTCTTTTGCCGCTGCCTTCTCCTTGCCCATCGCCTTGTCCTCGGCCTCGGGCTTCTTGGCCGTCAGCGACGCGGGCGGGCTTTTCGCCGGTTTGGGCGGCATTGGCGGCGTCGGTTTGGCGACTTTGGGAACGACCGTTCCCGCTGCGAGGCGCTGCTCCGACACGGGCGACGGCGCCGGTGAGGCTGGCCGCGCGGCAACTGCGTCCGGACGGCGCAAAGGACGGCGCATCTGAGTCGCCTGTACCGGGCGTCCGCTCGCTGAGATATGGAGTTGGGACACCGGTGTCCGCGCGCCCGGCATCAACAGGCCGCCGCGGACTCCGAGGAAGGGAGCACTCCCCCCGCTGCTCGCAAGGGAACTCAGGTCGACAATGACGCCAGGGCCGGCATTGTCGTCGGCTTGTGCCCGGGAGTCTTCGGGAACGAGTGCGGCGATGGCGCACACGGCGGCGACGAAGAACAGGGGTGGCCGGTGACGCGCGTTGTCCAATCGGGCGGTGTCCATGATGGCGCCGATCCCCTCATCCGAAACGGCGAAGGCGGTGTCACCATAACCAACGGTCCGATCCCGTACAACCGCTTTGCCGGGCCCTCAGTCCGTTGACGCCGCACCCGTTTTTGACTTTTTCGCGGCACCGGCAAGCAACCGCGCAAGAGGCGCGTGAAGTTCGGTGTTGGCAGCCAGGATTCCGCCGCCGCTGAGCATGTTACGTCCGCCGGCGAGGTCGGTGACAAATCCCCCAGCCTCGCGGACGAGCACGATTCCGGCGGCGACGTCCCAAGGATTGAGCCCATTTTCCCAGTAGCCGTCATAACGCCCGGCGGCGACGTAAGCGAGATCAAGCGCCGCCGAGCCGAATCGCCTCACCCCGGCGGAGACCGCCATCACCGCGCGGGCCTGCTCGAGAAACAGCTCGTGGTCCGGAATACCCATGAACGGGACTCCAGTGGCGAAAATCGATTCCGCCATGTTGCGCCGGCCGGAAACCCTGAGCCGCCGGCCGTTGAGAAATGCGCCCGATCCCTTCTCGGCGACGTACATTTCGTCGGGAACCGGCGAATACACCACCCCGGCGAACAGATCACCGTCGCGTTCCAGGGCGATGGAGATGGCGAAGTGCGGAATGCCATGAAGGAAATTCGTCGTCCCGTCGAGGGGATCGACGATCCAGCGGTTCGACGTGTCGGTGCCAACGACGGCGCCGCCCTCCTCCATCAACAGTCCGTATGCCGGTCGCGCCTTTTGAAGCGCCGTCCGCACCACTTCCTCGGCGCGGCGGTCGGCCTTGGATACGAAGTCCGCTGGTCCTTTTCTCGAGACCTGGAGATTTTCCAGCTCACCGAAATCACGGATGAGCCGCCGTGCGGCCTTGTGGGCGGCGCCGGCCATCACGTTCAGGAGGGGTGAGCGGTAGTTCATCGTGCGGCCGTTCAGGGAGAGCGGAGTATATCCGCCCCTCAGTCCTTGGCTCGTTCCACGTAGCTTCGCTCGGCGATGTTGACGACGATGCGCGTGCCTGCCTCGATATGCGGCGGTACCATTACGCGGACGCCGTTGTCGAGCACGGCCGGTTTGTAGGACGACGAGGCGGTCTGCCCCTTGACGACGGCGTCGGCCTCGACGATTTCCAACGTCGCCGTGTCCGGAAGCTGTACGCCGATGGGCGATCCCTCATGGCTTTCCACCGTCACCGTCATGCCTTCCTGCAGAAACGGAATCTGGTCCTCGCCAATGAGGTCGGCTCCAACGGCGATCTGATCGTAGGTCTCATTGTCCATCAGTGTGTACATGTCACCGTCGGCATAAAGGTACTGGTAAGGCTTTTGGTCCAGACGCGCGCGCTCGACGGTTTCGGACGAGCGGAAACGCTCGTTGAGCTTGGTGCCGTCGCGGACATCCTTGAGTTCGACCTGAAGGTAGGCGCCACCCTTGCCGGGCTGGGTGTGCTGGATCCTGACCGCCCGCCACAGGCGGCCCTGGTGCTCGATGACCATCCCGGGGCGGATGGCGTTGCCGTTGATCTTCATCGTTGGTTCGTCTCATCGCTGGTGCTCACGCCGCGCGGACCATAGAGCACTTTCGGGCGGTGTTGAACCGCCGTAACACATGTCCGTTCCGGGGGGCGTGTCAGGCCGGTTCGAGGATTCCGGCGAACGCTCGCACCGCCGCAGCCGCACCCTCGGAATGCTCCCAGACACCGGCGGAGACGGCGAGGAAATCGGCGCCGGCTTCGACCAGCGGGCGGCAGTTGGCCACGGTGATGCCGCCAATGGCGACGCAAGGCACGACCATCACTTCGCTCCACCAAGCGAGGATGTCGGGATCAGTGCTGGATTTCGGCTGTTTGGTGGTGGTCGGGAAGAAGGCACCGAAAGCGACGTAGTCGGCGCCGGCCTCGGCGGCGGTCATGGCGAGGTGGCGGGAATCGTGGCACGTCACGCCGACCGTGGCGTCCGCACCGACGAGCCGGCGTGCCTGTGCATAGGACGCATCTTCCTGGCCGACGTGGACGCCGTCGCACCCCAGTTCGGCGGCGAGGTCGGGGCGGTCGTTGAGGATGAAGGCGACATCGCGGTCCTGAACGACCGGCCGCAGCGCGTCGCACGCCCGACGCACGGAATCGTCATCGACATCCTTGAGCCGCAGTTGGACGGCTTCGACGGGCCCGGCATCGACGGCTTCGGCGAGAACGCGCGAGAACGTGGCCGGATCGAGCCGCGATGGCGTAATCAGGTAAAGCCGGCAACCGGTCTCCGATGCCATGGGCCGTCCGCTCGCATCCCGGGAATTCCTATGCGCGGCCCCTGATACACGAGCAAAAAAAGCTTGGCAAATGCCCCGACCGATCGGTTGGCCGACTACTTCCGTTCTTTCGCCAGCCAACGCCGGCATGCGGAATACCGATCGGTCTCGCCGTCCAGATCAAGGGCCGGTGCCGGATCGTCGTCGACGTCAGCACCGCACTGTGCGGCGATATCGGCGACCCGCGCCCGAACCTCCGGGGCGAGGTCGACGCGGACCCGGCCGAGCCCGTGAAGGAACGCGGCCAGCGCCAGTCCCGGATCGTTGCCGCAGTCGAGGACCAAATGGGCGTCGACGTCCGGGTGTTCGCTTCGGGCTGTTTCGACCATCGCACGAAATGCCGGAGCACCAAGATAGGCGGCGGCTCCCGGCGCGCTGCGCAGCGTGACCGCGCATCCGCTTTCCTCGGCGGCGCGGAGTGCCATTCGGCAGTCGCCGAGGGAATGGACGATGATCGACGGCCGGTTCATTGAGCCCCCCCCGGAAAAGCGAAGGGCGGGACCCGAAGGCCCCGCCCCGCCTGTTCATCGGCTTCGCGAAGCCGGGTCAGTTGGCCATCATATGCTTGGCGAAGCGCAGCATGTTGCACGTGTAACCGTACTCGTTGTCGTACCAGGACACGAGCTTGACGAACGTGCCGTCCAGCGCAATGCCGGCTTCGGCGTCGAAGATGGACGCAGCGGTGTGGCCACGGAAATCGGTGGCGACCACCTTTTCGTCGGTATAGGCGAGCGTCCCCTTCATCGGGCCTTCGGCCGCAGCCTTCAAAGCGGCGCAGATGTCCTTGTAGTCGCCAGACTTCTCAAGCTCGACGGTCAGGTCGATGACCGAGACGTCGGAGGTGGGAATGCGGAACGCCATGCCGGTCAGCTTGCCGTTGAGCTCCGGCAGGACAACGCCCACGGCCTTGGCGGCGCCGGTGGAGGACGGGATGATGTTCTCCAGCAAGCCGCGGCCGCCGCGCCAATCCTTCATGGACGGGCCGTCGACGGTCTTCTGGGTCGCGGTCACCGCGTGCACGGTGGTCATCAGGCCGCGCTTGAGGCCCCAGTTGTCATTGACCACCTTCGCGACCGGCGCCAGGCAGTTGGTGGTGCAGGACGCCCCCGAGACGATATTCTGGCCGTCATATTTCTCGTGGTTGACGCCGTAGACGAACATCGGCGTGCTGTCCTTCGCCGGGGCGCTCTGGATCACCTTCGGGGCGCCAGCGTCGATGTGCTTCTGGCAGGTCTCGCCGGTGAGAAAGAGGCCGGTGGATTCGATGACAATATCGGCGCCCACGTCGCCCCACTTCAGGTCGGCCGGATCCTTCTCGGCGGTGAGGCGGATCTTCTGGCCGTCGACGATCAAGTCGGAGCCATTCACGTCAATCTCGCCAGGATACCGGCCGGCGATCGAGTCGAACTTCAGCATGTAGGCCAGGTATTCCGGATCCAGCAGGTCGTTGATGCCCACGATCTCGAAATCGCCCTTGAAGTCCAGCATTGCCGAACGGAAAGTCATCCGGCCAATTCGGCCGAAGCCGTTGATGCCCACACGAACCGCCATTCGTAACCTCCTTAGGAATAGATTTCTGGCGCCGATTGCGTGACCGAGATTAGGACACGCGCCACCCCCCCTGATCCGCGCCAGCAAGGTCGGCCGCAATCCGTATCGGCGGTGAAGGTGGCGCCGTTCTCCCTCGGCGGCACAATCGTCGGATTGATCGGCCCCGTCAACGGCTTTTTCCTTGCCGCGCGCGCCCGGTTGACGGGCTCGGCGGGGCGAGCCTATCCTCGCCCCCTCCCCAGGGGCTTCGAGGCGCGGGTGAGCCACACCACCAGCGAAAAACCCGACCGGATGCAAGCCGCGCGCGAACGACTCTCGTTCGCGGTGCAACGGCTTGAGGACTCGGCTCAATCAACCGCGCGTACCGGCGCGCAAACGCCTGACGACGTAACAGCGGAGATCGATGCCTTGCGTGCCGAGGTCGCAACCCATCGCGAAGCGCGCGAAGATTTCGCCCGTCGTCTCGACGCGGTGATCGAACGCGTGCGGGCAGTGCTGGGGGACTAGCGGAATGGCTCAGGTCACGGTCTCCCTCAATGGGCGGCGCTACGACATCGCCTGTGACGACGGCCAGGAGGAACACCTGACCTGCCTTACCAGCTATGTTGACAAGCGGGTGACCGAACTCGTGGCGTCGGTCGGTCAGGTCGGCGAAGCGCGGCTTCTGGTCATGGCCAGCCTGCTTGTCGCCGACGAGCTTGCCGATACCTATGCCAAGCTCGACGCGCTCCGCGCCGACCCGGCGGCGGCTGCCGGTGCGGCCGACGAGGCCACGGTGGCCGAGATCGAAGCCCTGGCCCAGCGTGTCGAAGACGTTGCCGATCGCCTGAAAGCAACCTAACTTGGACCGAGGACGGTAGCTGCGGAGCCCGTCAGGTCGCAAAATCCCTGGGGCCAACAGTGATCTCTCGGGAGCTGTCCCTGCCGGGTCCCTGGACTCGGTATACGGCGCCCACCTGCACCAGCAGGCCGCAGAGGATCCATTGACCGACGGTTCACGCGGCGCCGTCCGCTTGCCGATTGTTCAAGGATTCAGGGGCCTTTCATGACGTTGGACGAGGAAAAGAGAGACCTGCGCCGGCGGATGCGGGCGCTGCGTCTTGTCGCCGACCAGAAGGAAGGGCCCGACGCCGGCCGCGGCCTGACCGTCAACGGTCTGCCGCGGCGAAGCGAACTCGGCATCGGCGCCGGCACGGTGGTGGCGGGTTACTGGCCCATCGTCACCGAGATCGACATCCGGCCGTTGCTGGCGCGCCTGGAGCAGGAGGGCGCGGTGTGCGCGTTGCCGGTCGTCGCCGAGGCCGACGGGCCGTTGGTGTTCCGCCTTTGGGGTCTTGCCGACCCCCTGGAGGAGGGGCCGCGCGCCACCTACCATCCGTTGCCGACGGCGCCGGACGTGACGCCCGAGGTGCTGTTCGTGCCGCTGCTGGCGTTCGACGCGGACGGCTACCGGCTCGGGCAGGGCGGCGGCTATTACGACCGCACCCTGGCCACCTTGCGCGCGAACGGGCCGGTCACCGCCATCGGCGTCGGCTACGCCGTCCAGCAAGTCGAGCACGTACCCCACGGTCCCCACGACGCGCGCCTCGACTGGCTGTTGACCGAGCACGCGCTGACCCGGGTGCCCCAATGAGGGTCCGTTCGTGAGGGTTCTCTACTGCGGCGATGTCGTCGGCTGCACCGGCCGGCAGATCATTATCGACAGGGTGGAGGAACTGCGCCGCCGGCTGGACCTCGATTTCGTCATCGTCAACGGCGAGAACGCCGCCCACGGCTTCGGCATTACGCCGGAAATGTGCCAGGCCTTCTATGACGTCGGTGTCGATGCGATCACCACCGGCAACCACGTCTGGGACCGGCGCGAGATTGTCGACTACATCGGCGATGACGTAAGGCTCTTGCGGCCACTGAACTATCCCGAGGGGACGCCCGGTATCGGCGCGCATGTATACCCGGCCCGCGGCGGACGCCGGGTGATGGTGCTGCAGGCCATGGGCCGGCTGTTCATGGACCCCCTCGACGACCCCTTCGCGGCCGCCACAAAGGCCTTGCTGAACCACCAACTCGGCGGCGCCGTCGACTGCATCGTCGCCGACATCCACGCCGAGGCATCGAGCGAGAAGGCGGCCTTCGGCCATGTTTTCGACGGCCGCGTGTCGCTGGTCGTCGGCACCCATACCCACGTGCCCAGCGCCGACTGCCGGATCATGCCCGGCGGCACCGCCTACATGACCGATGTCGGCATGTGCGGCGACTACGACTCGGTCATCGGCATGGAAAAGGACGGCGCGGCCTCCCGCTTCACCCGAGAAATGCCCAGCGGACGGCTGGAGCCAGCCGAGGGCGAGGCGACACTCTGCGCGGTGTTCGTCGAGACCGACGACGACACCGGTCTTGCCAAGTACGTCGCGCCGCTCCGCACCGGCGGCCATCTCGCCGAGACGTGGCCGGGCGTCATTTAGAGGGGGCAAAGACCCGCCCCAATGCTGCCACAGTGGGGGGCTACACCGGCGCCTGGGGCCGTGCGTGCGTTTCCCACATATGGTATAAGCCGAAGGCTCAATCCACCGCATTTGCCCGAAATCGCAGAGTAAACCCGCATGGCCGGCCATTCGCAGTTCAAGAACATCATGTATCGGAAGGGGGCCCAGGACGCCAAGCGCGCCAAGGCCTTCACCAAGGTGACCCGCGAGTTGACCGTGGCGGCCCGGTCCGGGGTGCCCGATCCGGACGCCAATCCGCGGCTGCGCGCGGCAATGGCTGCGGCCAAGGCCGCCAACATGCCCAAGGACACGATGGAGCGGGCGATCAAGCGGGGCGCCGGCGGCGATGATGACACCGTCTATGACGAGGTCCGCTATGAAGGCTATGGCCCGGGCGGCGTCGCGGTGATCGTCGAGGCCTTGACCGACAACCGCAACCGCACCGCCGCCGAGGTCCGCGCCGCGTTCGGCAAGCACGGCGGAACCATGGGCGAGACCGGCAGCGTCGCCTTCCTGTTCGACCGCATCGGCCTGATCCACTACGCCGCCGACATGGCCTCCGACGACGAGATGTTCGAAGCGGCGCTGGACGCCGGCGCGGAGAACGTCGAGTCGGGCGAGGCCGGCCGCGAGATCACCTGCGCCCCCGACGACCTCAGCGGCGTCCGTGAGGCGCTCGAGGCCAAGTACGGCACGGCCGACGCCGCGCGGCTCGACTGGCGGCCGCAGACGACGGTCGCACTCGGCGAGGACCAGGCGGCGACGCTATCCAAGCTGCTCGATGTCCTCGACGACAACGACGACGTTCAGCGCGTGTCCGCCAATTTCGAGGTCGCCGACGAAGTGATGGAGAAGCTGAGCGCCTGAACGCCAACGTCGGAAAAGAAAGAGGTGCGACGCGGGCGTCGCCGCAACAGCCTGTTAAGCATTGGAGCGCCAAAAGCTGGCATGAAGCTGATCGGACTCGACCCAGGCCTTCGCGCCACCGGCTGGGGCGTCATCGACGTCCAAGACAACCGGCTCGTCCATGTCGCCGACGGCGTCGTCGCGACGGACGGCGCCCGGTCCCTCGCCGACCGGCTGGTGCAGCTCGCCGACGGCCTCGCCGAGATCATCGGCCGTTACCGCCCGGAGGAAGCCGCCGTCGAGGAAACCTTCGTCAACCGCAACGCCGTCTCGACGCTGAAGCTCGGCCAGGCGCGCGGCGTCGCGCTGCTGGTTCCGGCGCGGGCCGGTATCCCGGTCGCCGAGTATCTGCCCAACCTGGTCAAAAAGACCGTCGTCGGCACCGGCCACGCGGCCAAGGAGCAGGTGCAGATGATGGTGCGGACGCTGCTGCCGGGGGCGGCCATCGCGTCGCCGGATGCCGCAGACGCGCTCGCCGTCGCCATCTGTCACGCGCACTTCCGCCAGACCGCGGCGCGCATCCCGGAGCCGGCGTGGTGATCGCCAAGCTGACCGGAATCATCGATGCCACCGGCGACGGCTGGGCCGTCGTCGACGTCGGTGGCGTCGGCTACCTGGTATCGTGCTCGGGGCGCACGCTGTCGACCCTCGTTCCCGGCGAGGCGGCGGTCGTCCTCGTCGAAACCCAGGTCCGCGAGGACGCGATCCAGCTGTTCGGCTTTGCTGAAGCCGCCGAGCGCGACTGGTTCCGCACCCTGACCACGGTCCAGGGCGTTGGCGCCAAGGCGGCGCTGGCGATCCTCAGCGTGTTGTCCACTGACGAGCTGGTCCACGCGGTCGGCGGCGGCGACCGCGCCGCGATTACCCGCGCCGCGGGAGTCGGGCCGAAGCTGGCGGCGCGGATCATAGCCGAGCTCAAGGACAAAGTCGGTGCCATCGCGCTGACCCCGGCCACCGCGGGCGAGGCGACGGGTGCCGGTCTCGTCGGCGATGCCGGCGATGCCGTCTCGGCGCTGGTCAATCTCGGCTTCCGGCCAGCCGAGGCTCTGGGAGCCGTCTCCCACGCCGCGGGTAAGCTGGGTGCCGGCGCGGGAGTCGAAGCACTGATCCGCAGCGGCCTCGCCGAACTGACGGCGGCGGAGCACGCCCGATGAGCGAGGACCGGATCATCGCCCCGGAGGAAGTGGGAAGCGATGCGCCCGAGGCCGGGCTGCGCCCCACCCGGCTCGATGACTTCGTCGGCCAGCGCCAGTCGTGCCAGAATTTGCGGGTGTTCATCGGAGCTGCGCGGTCTCGCGGCGAGGCATTGGACCACGTCCTGCTGCACGGTCCGCCGGGTCTCGGCAAGACCACACTGGCGCAGATCGTCGCCCGCGAGCTCGGCGTCGGCTTTCGCGCCACCTCGGGGCCGGTGATCGGGCGGCCGGGCGATCTCGCCGCCATCCTTACCAACTTGCAGCCCCGGGACGTGCTGTTCATCGACGAGATCCACCGGCTGTCGCCGGTGGTCGAGGAAATCCTCTATCCGGCCATGGAGGATTTCCAACTTGACCTGATCATCGGCGAGGGACCGGCGGCCCGGTCCATCCGCATCGACCTTCCGCCATTCACATTGGTCGGGGCGACGACGCGGTCGGGACTGATCACCACGCCGCTCCGCGAACGCTTCGGCATTCCGATCCGGCTGACCTTTTACGAGCCGGCCGACTTGGAGCACATTGTCCGGCGCGGGGCCGGGTTGCTCGATCTTCGCCTCACCGACGACGGCGCCGCCGAGATCGCTCGACGCTCGCGGGGAACGCCACGAGTCGCAGGCCGTCTGCTGCGCAGGGTGCGCGACTTCGCCGCCCACGACGGCGTTGCCGACGTCGACGCCGCGACCGCCGATGCGGCCCTCGGACGGCTCGAGGTCGATGCTGCTGGCCTCGACCTGATGGACCGGCGGTACCTCTCCTGTATCGCCGAGAACTATCGCGGCGGTCCGGTGGGCGTGGAGACGCTGGCGGCGGCGCTCTCGGAGCAGCGCGACACCATCGAAGACGTCATCGAGCCCTACCTTATTCAGCAGGGATTCCTAATGCGCACCCCGCGCGGGCGGGCGCTCGCCGAAAGGGCCTATCGCCACCTCGGACTGCCAGCACCGGCGCCGGCGGCGCAGCTACAGCTCATCGCCGAGGCCGGTGATGAATGAACAGCCAGCCCGACCGGCGGCGGGACGGGCCGGCGTCCACGTGTTCCCCGTCCGCGTCTACTACGAGGACACTGACGCCGCCGGCATCGTCTATTACGCCAACTACCTCGAGTTTGCCGAACGGGCGCGCACGGAGATGCTGCGCGATTTCGGGATCAACCACCCGTCGCTCCTGGCCACCGATGGCGTCGCCTTCGCGGTGCGCCGCTGTTCGGCCGACTACCGGGTTCCGGCGCGGCTGGACGACCGGCTGGAGGTGCGCACCCGGGTCATTGCTGTCCGTGGCGCGTCGATCGTCCTCGAGCAGGCGGTTTGCCGGGATGGAGAGGTGATCGTGCCCATCGAGGTGACGCTCGCCTGCATGACCAACGACGGGCGGGCGACCCGCGTGCCGGCACGGATACGCGCGATGTTTGAGGATTTCCACAACGAATTCGGTGAAGGCGAGTGAATGGAAAACAACGCAATTGACGCCGTGACCCTGGCGGGATCGGTCGCGGCCTACGATTTCTCGGTGTGGTCGCTATTCGTTCGCGCCGACTGGATCGTGCAGTCGGTGATGGTGATCCTGCTGGTCGCGTCGATCTGGTGCTGGGCGATCATCTTTGAGAAATCGGTCTCGCTGCGGCGGCTGAACGCCCACGCCAACGAGTTTGAGACGGCGTTTTGGTCCGGAGGCGCGCTGGACGATCTCTATGACCGCATCGGCGCCCAGCCGCGCGATCCGATGGCGGCGGTGTTCGTCGCCGCCATGCGCGAGTGGCGCCGGGCGTTGTCGCGCGGCATGCAAGGGGGCGACACGTCGTCCCGGTTCGGCCTCGAGGAGCGGATCGAGCGGGTCATGCAGGTGACGCTGGCGCGCGAGATGGACCGCACCGAGCGCTACATGACGTTCCTCGCCTCGACCGGGGCGACGGCGCCGTTCATCGGTCTGTTCGGCACCGTGTGGGGGATCATGAACAGCTTCCAAGCCATTGCGCTGACCAAGAATACCAACCTAGCGGTGGTCGCTCCGGGCATCGCCGAGGCGCTGTTCGCCACGGCGCTTGGCCTGCTCGCGGCAATCCCGGCTGTGCTCGCCTACAACAAGCTGTCCAAGGACCTCGACCGCTACGCCGTGCGGCTGGAAGGGTTCGCCGGCGAATTCCTCGCCATATTGTCGCGGCAATTGGAAGAGAAAGACTGAGTATGGTCGCGCTCAATCAGCCGACGACGCGGAGGCGGGGCGGCGGGCGCCGGACCCGCCCGATGAGCGACATCAATGTCACACCAATGGTCGACGTGATGTTGGTTCTGCTGGTCATCTTCATGGTCACGGCGCCGCTGCTGACCGTCGGCGTGCAGGTCGACCTCCCGAAAACCCGCGCCAACCTGATCAGCGGCGAGGACGAACCGCTGGCGGTGAGCATTGACGCCGCCGGCAAGGTGTTCCTCCAGGATACCGAGATCGGTATCGACAATCTGGTTCCGCGGCTCAAGGCCATCACAGCGAACAATCCTGAGGTCCGTGTCTTTGTCCGCGGCGACAAGTCCGTCGATTACGGCCGGGTGATGGAGGTCATGGGCACGTTGAACGCCGCCGGATACCGCAAGGTGGCATTGATCGCCGAACTGCCGTCGGGTCGGACGTCCGACCGCGCAAAGGCGACGGAGGAGCGGCGGGACCGCAGGTAAGAATGCAACGGGCGTTCATCGCATCGCTGGCCTTTCATCTCACGGTCGTTGCCGTCGCCTACGTCGGCGTGCCGTTGGTCCGCCGCGACGCGCCCCTCGTCGATACACCCATCGTCGTCGATGTCGTCACCGTCGCCGAGACGACCAATGCTCCGCCGCCGAAGATCGCCGAGGAACCGAAGCCGGTCCCGGAGAAGAAGCCGCCGCCCCCGCCACCGCCGCGGGCCGAAGCCCCGCCGCCGGCTCAGGAGCCGGAACCCGAACCCGAGCCGGCACCCCGAGCGGAACCCGCCCCGAAACCGAAGCCGGAACAAAAGCCGGTCGAGGAAGCGAAACCCGAACCCAAGCCCGATCCGCCACCGGTGCTGGCGTCGGTGAAACCCAAGCGCAAACCGAAACCGCCGAGCCGCTTCGCTTCTGTGCTGCGAACGGTAGAAAAGCTCAAAGACCGGCCGGCGCCTCCTCCTGAGGATGAACCCGAGAAGAAGGAACAGAAAGTCGAGGAACCGAAGGAGAGTTTCGAGACCCAGGTTGCTCGCGCCTTGAGCAAACGGCAACGGGCCGATTTCGACCCGACCGCACCGCTGACGATCAGCGAAATCGACCTCGTCCGCCAACAGATCGCCAAGTGCTGGAGCCTGCCGGCTGGCGCCAAGGACGCGGAGGACTTGATCATCGAGGTCCGGGTGGAAATGAACATCGATGGCCGCCCCCGGCTTGCCCAGATCAAGGATCAGGCGCGGATGCGTGCCGACCCGTTCTTCCGTGCCGCCGCGGAGACGGCGTTGCGGGCGGTCTTGAATCCGCGTTGCCATCCGTTCAAATTGCCGGCCGAAAAATTCGACCGCTGGCGGACCATGACCCTGGTCTTCAATCCCAAGGAGATGTTCGGCACATGAGGATCAATCGACGCCTGATGCGTCGCGCCGCGACGCTGGTTGTCGCGGCACTTGTTTTGGCGGGTCTGGTGAAGCCGGCGGTCGCCGAACTGCGCATCGACATCACGCAGGGCGTTGTCGAGCCGCTGCCCATCGCAATCACGGCCTTCACCGGCCGCCGCGTCCAGGAGCAACAGTTCGGGCGCGACGTCGCCGGCGTGATCTCCTCGGACCTCGAGCGGTCCGGCCTGTTTCGCGCTATCGATCCCAAGGCGTTCATCCAGACTCAGCCGTCGATGAACACGGTTCCCCGGTTCGGCGAATGGCGGGTGATCAACGCCCAGGCGCTGGTTCAGGGACGGGTCGAGGTGGTCGAGGACGGGCGCCTCAAGGTCGAGTTCCGGCTGTGGGACGTGTTCGCCGAACAGCAGATGGTCGGTCTCGCCTATTTCACCGTGCCGACCAACTGGCGCCGCGTCGCCCACATCATCGCCGACGCGATCTACAACCGGATCACAGGCGAGCAGGGGTATTTCGACACGCGCATCGTCTACATTGCCGAGAGCGGTCCGCATGCCCGGCGAATAAAGCGCCTGGCGATCATGGACCAGGATGGCGAGAACCATCGGTTCCTGACCGACGGCAGCAACCTCGTACTTACGCCGCGGTTTTCGCCGACCCTCCAGGAGATCACCTATCTCTCGTATTTCGGCAACGTCCCCCGGGTCTACATCTTCAACATCGATACCGGCCGTCAGGAGGTTGTCGGCGACTTTCCGGGCATGACCTTTGCGCCGCGGTTCTCGCCCGATGGCAAGACGGTGATCATGAGCATGGCCAAGGACGGCAATTCGGAAATCTACACGATGGACCTGGGCACCCGGGCGGTGAAGCGGCTGACCAATCATTCAGCCATCGACACATCGCCGTCATTCGCGCCCGATGGCCGCGAGGTCGTGTTCAACTCCGATCGCGGCGGGACTCAGCAACTTTACGTCATGAATGCAGCCGGACGGACCGTCCGGCGCATCAGCTATGGCCAAGGCCGCTACGCCACACCGGTGTGGTCACCGCGGGGCGATTTGATCGCATTCACGAAGATCCACGGGGGCCGGTTCTATATCGGCGTGATGCGGCCGGACGGTTCCGGCGAACGCCTGCTGACGGAGGGTTTCAACGTCGAGGCGCCGACCTGGGCGCCCAATGGCCGTGTACTCATGTACTTTCGCAAGGAACCCACGGATAACCAGGGCGGTGGGGGCGAATCGCGGCTTTATTCCATTGATCTAACCGGCCACAACGAACGCGAAATCATCACGCCTACGGATGCGTCCGATCCCGCGTGGTCCCCCTTGATTCCCTAGGGGTGGGAGCCTATAGTCGCCTCAATAATACGGCCTTTTCGCTTTTGCGAGGTGCTGTCCTCGGCCCAGGTTCGACAATAAAAGAACGGTCATCATTGTGCGAACGCGCTTGGAACGGTCGTATCATGTTTAGGGGTCTTGCTGTCGTCTAACGCCCGGTATAGGGAGATTTCTATGCGGTTCAAAATCGTAACCCTGTTTGCTGTCGTGGGACTTCTGGCTGCTTGCGCCAGTGGTCCGGATGAGGGGGGCTCGGCCAGTGGTGCGGGCGGAACCGGTTCGTCCGGATCGGGCGCGTCGTCCGGCGCCGCTTCGGGCTCCATTCCGGGGCCGATGGCTGGATCGCCCGAAGAACTGGTGTCCATCGGCGACAGCGTGTTCTTCGATTTCGATCGCTACAACCTGAAGGCGGATGCCCGGGCGACGCTCGAGAAGCAGGCCGCTTGGTTGATGAAGAATCCGGCCGTGTCGGTGCTGATCGAAGGTCATTGCGACGAGCGCGGCACCCGCGAGTACAACCTCGCCCTGGGCGAGCGTCGCGCCAACTCGGCGAAGGACTACCTGATCGCGCTCGGCGTCGCGCCGTCGCGCATCCGGACCATTTCCTATGGCGAAGAGCGCCCGTTCGCGGTCGGCTCCAACGAGACGGCTTGGGCGCAGAACCGGCGGGCGCGCACGCGCATTCGTGGAGCGGCGGCAGGTAGCTGAGCCGACGTACATTTTTTTGCCGGGCGAAATTACGGCGCCTGCCCGGTCCGGTCGAGATCGGACCGGGCAGGCGCCGTAATTTCGCCCTCATATCGGCCGATCATGGCCTAACCGCCGATCTCGGCGGACTCGGATCGATCACAGTCGAGCGGTATCGATGAGCAAGGTTGGTGCCGGCAGCGGAAGGTGGTGGACGGCGGTTGCCGTTGCCGTGGTGACAGGGGCGGCGGCGTCGACGGCCCTGGCGCAAAGTGGCGATCTCGCGCCGCTGCTTGACCGGATGGAGCGTCTGGAGCGGGATATCCGCACCCTCAACCTTCAAATCTCGCGCGGTGGCTCCGCGCCTACATCGTCCGGCGCGCCGGCCCCCCTCGTCAGCGGCGACACTGGTGCCGCGGGGACCGCCGGAATCGCCCGCCTCGACGCCCGCATTTCGGCCCTTGAGAGCAACCTAAGGTCGATGACTGGCCAGATGGAGGAAATCGCCCATCAGGTCCGGCAGGCCAATTCCAGGCTCGACAAGCTGGTCAGCGATGTCGACTTTCGGTTGCACCAGGTCGAGCAACGAGGAGCGGCAGCCGGGACACCAACCTCGGCTCCACCGGCAATCGCCGCGGCGCCGTCGCCGCCGGCCGTGCAGTCGGCGAGACCAGGCGAGGCCCCGCCGCCGGCCCAACCGGGCGCGCTCGGCACGATGACCAAAACCGAGCTCCAGTCCTATGCCGCCCGCCCGCCGGCCGAAACGAGTCCGCCGCAGCCGGTGGAAACGCCGAAGCCGGAGACCGGGCCGTTGCCGCCGGGGACGCCACGCGAACAGTACACGTTTGCCTTCGATCTTCTGCGCAAGGCGAAGTACGGCGAGGCGGAAACGGCACTTCAGGCCTTTGTCGAACAGCATCCTGACGAGCCGCTCGCCGCCAACGCCCGCTACTGGCTGGGCGAAACCTTCTATGTGCGTGGGGATTACGCCAGAGCGGCGGAGGTTTTCCTCGACGGCTACCAGAAGCATCGAAACGGACCCAAAGCACCGGATTCGCTGCTCAAGCTCGGCATGTCGCTAGCCAATCTCGACAAGAAACAGGAAGCCTGCGCCACGTTCGATGAGATCGCCAAGGCGTTCCCCGAATTGTCGTCGCGGGTGCGCGATCGGGTCGCCCGTGAGCGCCAGCGGACCGATTGCCCCTGAGTCGCCCAATGTCATGGCTGCCGACGATATCCTGACGGGCAGCGCCTTCGAAGCCTTGATGACGCCACTCGGCCCGTTCGAGAAGTCGCCCCATTTGGCTGTCGGCGTTTCTGGCGGCGCTGACAGCGTAGCACTGGCGGTGCTCGCCCAGGATTGGGTGAGGGCCCGCCGGGGACGCGTCACCGCCTTGACCGTTGACCATGGGCTGCGGCCGGAATCCGCGGGCGAAGCCGCCGCTGTCGGCCGGCAGATGGCCAGTTTCGGCATCGAGCATCGGGTGTTGACGTGGCGTGGCGCGAAACCCTTGTCCCGCGTACAGGACCATGCGCGCCGCGCGCGGTACGCGCTGTTGTGCGATTGGTGCCGCGAGACCGGCGTTCTGCACCTGCTTTTGGCCCATCAGCGGGGCGACCAGGCCGAGACGGTGCTCATGCGTCTTGCCAGCGGCAGCGGGCCGGACGGGCTTGCGGCGATGGCGGCAGTGGTCGAGACGCCAGCGGTGCGTCTACTAAGACCGCTTCTTGCAAATGCTCCGGAACAGTTGCGGGCAACGCTACGGGAAAGAGGCGTGTCCTGGATAGAAGATCCGTCCAATCTCGATCCGGCCTATCAAAGGAACCGCGTGCGAGCCGCCTTGCCGGGTCTCGCGGAAACAGGCGTAACCGAATGCGGTCTAGCCGAATTCGCGGACCGTATGGGGCGTGCCCGTGAAGCACTGGAGGAGGCTGCGGCGGTACTGATCGGTCGCGCGGTTCATCTGCACCCGGCGGGGTTCGCGCGCGTCGACCGGCATGCCCTGGCATCCGCTCCGGCCGAGGTTTCGTTGCGCGCGCTGGGCCGCGTGCTCGCGGCCGTCGGCGGACGCGGCTACGGTCCGGCGAGCGCCAAACTCGAACGCCTCCATGCGCGCCTCGCGAAAGACTGTGCGGACGTGAGGAACACCCTGGCAGGATGCCGGGTGATTTGCGACAGCCGGAGCATCCTCGTCTGCCGCGAGCAAAGGGGGCTTCCGGAACCAACGGCGGTGACTGCGGGTGAACGGCTGTTGTGGGACGGGCGTTTCCGCATCGATCTTGGTTCGGGAAGCGGACGGGCAATGCTGGCGGCGTTGGGCGATGCCCGGGGGGGCGTCGGCACGCTTGGGTCGGCCGTACCGGCGCCGGCGCGACCCGCGCTGCCGGCCCTGTCGGATGACGATGGTGTGTTTGCGGTGCCGAATCTCGGCTATCGCCGGCCGGGGACGGTTCCCCTAGAGCTCGCCGCAATCGCCTTCCAACCCCGCACCGCGGTCTCCGGAGCGCGGTATTTCCTTGCTTCGCAACGTTCGCGTATTATCTCATAAGCTGGGACACGGGTGGCCGGTCAACGGCGCCCGGCCAGAACGAGGAAACCGCTACGTGAACTTCAGCAGAAACTTGGCCTTGTGGGTCATCATCGCGCTCCTGGTGTTCGCCCTGTTCAGCCTATTCCAGGAATCGCCTCAGCGTGGCGGCCACCAAAAGCTCGCATATTCGGACTTCATCTCCCAGGTCGAGAGCGGTGACGTCCGCGAAGTCACGGTCAAGGGCAACGACATCATCGGCATTTATCGGGACGGCCGCACGGTGATCACGTATGCGCCCGATGACCCCGAGCTGATCTCCAAGCTGCAGGAGAACGGCGTGCGGGTGACGGCGGAACCCGTCGACGAGGGTTCGCCGCTGCTCAACATCCTGATCTCTTGGTTCCCGATGTTGCTGCTGATCGGCGTGTGGATCTTCTTTATGCGCCAGATGCAGTCCGGCGGCGGCAAGGCGATGGGCTTCGGCAAGTCCCGTGCCCGGCTGCTGACCGAGAAGACCGGGCGCGTCACCTTCGAGGACGTGGCCGGCATCGACGAAGCCAAGCAGGAGCTGGAAGAGGTTGTCGAGTTCCTCAAGGACCCGCAGAAGTTCCAGCGCCTTGGCGGCAAGATTCCCAAGGGCTGCCTGCTGGTCGGTCCGCCGGGCACCGGCAAAACCTTGCTCGCCCGCGCTATCGCCGGCGAGGCCAACGTGTCGTTCTTCACCATCTCGGGCTCGGACTTCGTCGAGATGTTCGTCGGTGTAGGCGCCTCACGGGTGCGCGACATGTTCGAGCAGGGCAAGAAGAATGCGCCGTGCATCATTTTCATCGATGAAATCGACGCTGTCGGCCGCCATCGCGGCGCCGGGCTGGGCGGCGGCAACGACGAGCGCGAGCAGACTCTGAACCAGCTCCTCGTCGAAATGGACGGCTTCGAGTCCAACGAAGGCGTCATCCTGATCGCCGCCACCAACCGGCCCGACGTGCTCGACCCGGCGCTGCTGCGTCCCGGTCGCTTCGACCGTCAGGTGGTGGTGCCCAACCCGGACATCCTCGGCCGCGAACAGATCCTCCGCGTCCACATGCGCAAGGTGCCGCTGGGTCCAGATGTCGAAGCCCGCACCGTCGCCCGCGGCACGCCCGGCTTCTCAGGCGCCGACCTGGCCAATCTGGTCAACGAGGCGGCATTGCTCGCCGCCCGCGCCGGCAAGCGCGTCGTCACCATGGCCGATTTCGAGGCCGCCAAAGACAAGGTGATGATGGGCACCGAACGGCGTTCTATGGTGATGACCGACGAGGAGAAGAAGCTCACCGCCTATCACGAGGCGGGTCACGCGCTGGTCGGCCTCAACGTGCCCAAGCACGAGCCGCTGCACAAGGTGACAATCATTCCGCGCGGACGGGCGCTAGGCGTGACCATGTCGCTGCCAGAACGCGACCGCTACAGCTGGTCGAAGCTGGAATTGGAATCGCGCCTCGCGGTGATGTTCGGCGGCCGCATCGCCGAGGAGATCGTGTTCGGCGAAGAGAACGTCACCACGGGTGCCGGCAACGACATCCAGCAGGCGACCGACATGGCGCGGCGCATGGTCACTGAGTTCGGCTTTTCCGACAAGCTTGGTCCTCTGCGGTACACCGACAACCAGGAGGAAATCTTCCTCGGCCATTCGGTGACTCAGCAGAAGAACGTCTCGGATGCGACGGCGCGGCTGATCGACGAGGAGGTGCGCCGGCTGATCGACGATGCCGAGGCGACGGCGCGGAAGATCCTGGAGATGCACCGTAAGGACCTCGAAACGCTGGCGGCTGCATTGTTGGAGTACGAGACGCTCTCGGGCGACGAAGTGGAGGCGCTGCTGCGCGGCGAGCCGGTCGTCCGGCCCGAGCGCGACGGCGGTCCGACAAGCCCGCCGAAGGACCAGGGGCGGAAGTCCTCGGTACCGTCGAGCGGCACCAAGAAGAGCAAGGACAAGCCGGCAGGCGGCCTCGAAGCCGAACCGCAGCCTGGCAACTGACTAGGCGTCCACGCGACTGGTGGCGCACGCCCGGACGATCTCGGAACCCGTTGGCCCGTTGACGTTCGCCGGCCTCGGTCTCGACAGGCCCCGGCTGATGGGCGTCGTCAATGTCACCCCCGACAGCTTTTCCGATGGCGGCGAGGCGCTGCGCGCCGATGCGGCGGTGGCGCGCGGGCGCGCGTTGATCGATGACGGCGCCGACATCATCGACGTCGGCGGGGAATCGACGCGGCCCGGCGCCGAGCCGGTACCTGTCGAGCTGGAACTCGCCCGCGTCGTTCCCGTCGTGCGGGCGCTGGCCGCGCAGGGGGTGCTTGTTTCCGTCGATACCCGGCGCGCCGAGGTAATGGACGCGGCGCTGGATGCCGGCGCCCGCATTGTCAACGACGTCACGGCGCTCGCCGATGTCCGCGCCGCCGGCATCGTCGCCGGGCGGCGCGCGTCCGTGGTGCTGATGCACATGCGGGGCGAGCCGGCGACGATGCAGGACGACCCGACCTACGGCGATGCGGCGCTGGAGGTACACGACGACCTTGCCGATCGCGTTGCCGCGTGCGAGGCGGCCGGGATCGACAAATCCCGAATTGCTATCGATCCCGGCATCGGCTTCGGCAAGACCGCAGCCCACAACATCGACATCCTCGCCCGGCTGAATCTGTTTCGCGACCTCGGCTGTGCGGTTGTCGTCGGCGTATCACGAAAAAGTTTCATCTCGCGGATTGACCATCCCGTACCGCCGAAGCAACGCCTCGCCGGTTCCCTCGCCGCCGGCCTCGCCGCCATTGCCGCCGGCGCCCACATTCTCCGCGTTCATGACGTGGCCGAGACCCGCCAGGCCGTGGCCATCTGGCAGGCCATTGCCGCCAACAACCCCGTGCCCTGAGGGGGCATCCGATGATATAAGACGGGATTCGTTCGGGGGGCGGACGGCAGTAACAGGACGACGATGACAAAAAGGAAACTCTTCGGAACGGACGGCATCCGCGGCACCGCGAATGCCGAACCGATGACCGCCGAGACGGCGTTGAAGGTCGGCATGGCGGCGGGACTGCATTTCTGGCGCGGCGACCACCAGCACCGGGTGCTGATCGGCAAGGACACGCGGCTCTCCGGCTACATGCTGGAACCGGCGCTGACGGCAGGGTTCATCTCCATGGGCATGGACGTGATCCTTGTCGGGCCGATGCCGACGCCGGCGGTGGCCATGCTGACCCGGTCCATGCGCTGCGATATCGGTGTCATGCTGTCGGCGTCGCACAATCCGTTTGAGGACAACGGCATCAAGCTGTTCGGCCCCGATGGCTACAAGCTTTCGGACGCCGTCGAAGCGACCATCGAGCGCCACCTCGCCAACGGCATGTCCGAGCAGCTGGCGCAACCGAACCAGCTGGGCCGCGCGCGCCGGCTGGAAGACGTTCAGGGCCGCTACACCGAATTCGTCAAGCAGAGCTTCCCCAAGGGCCTCACCCTCTCAGGTCTGCGCATCGTCCTCGACTGCGCCAACGGCGCGGCCTACCGGGTGGCACCGGAGGTGCTGTGGGAACTGGGCGCCGAGGTCATTCCCATCGGGGTCAATCCCGACGGCTTCAACATCAACCGCGAGTGCGGCTCTACGGCGACCGATGCCATGTGCTCGGCGGTTCGCGAGTACCGGGCCGACCTTGGCATCGCCCTCGACGGCGACGCGGATCGGGTGTTGATCGCCGATGAGACCGGCACCCTGGTCGACGGCGACCAGCTGATGGCGCTGATCGCCGGCCACTGGTCGAAGAGCGGGCAGCTCAAGGGCGGCGGCCTCGTTGCCACGGTGATGTCCAACCTGGGTCTTGAACGCCACCTCGGCGATCTCGGCCTCAGCCTCGCCCGCACCCAGGTCGGCGACCGCTACGTCGTCGAACATATGCGCGAGCATGGCTTCAACCTCGGCGGCGAGCAATCCGGCCACATCATCCTTTCCGACTACACCACCACCGGCGACGGGCTGATCGCCGCGTTGCAGGTTCTGGCGGTGATCGTCGAGCGCGGCGGCCGGGCGAGCGAGATCTGCCGCCTGTTCGAGCCGCTGCCGCAGCTTCTGCGCAACGTCCGTTTCTCCGGCGGCAAGCCGCTCGACGCGGAGCCGGTGAAGAAGGCCATTGCCGACGCCGAAAAGCGGCTCTCCAACACCGGCCGGCTGCTGATCCGCAAGTCGGGCACCGAACCGGTGATCCGGGTGATGGCGGAGGGCGAGGACGAGGCCCAGCTCGATGCCATCGTCGAGGAGCTCTGCGGCGCCATCCGCTCGGCCGCGGCCTAGGGCGCGGCGCACCGATGAAGGGGAGGGTGCTGATCGTCGCCGGGTCGGATTCCGGCGGCGGGGCGGGTATACAGGCCGACATCAAGACAGTGACGGCGCTCGGCGGCTACGCGATGACCGCAATCACCGCGCTCACCGCGCAGAACACCGAGGGCGTGTTCGGCATCCACGACGTGCCGCCGGACTTCGTCGCCCACCAGATGCGCCTCGTGCTCTCCGACATCGGCGCCGACTGCGTGAAGATTGGCATGCTGCACATGCCCGAAATCATCGACGCGGTGCATGGCGTGCTCACCGAGGCGGCGGTGGGAGTTCCGGTTGTCCTGGACCCCGTGATGATGGCCAAGGGCGGGCACGCGCTGCTCACGCCCGAAGCGATGTTCAGTCTCCGTAGCAAACTGATCCCGCTGGCTGCCGTTCTGACGCCGAACCAGCCCGAGGCCGAGGCCATCGCCAGCATGGATGGCGAGCTGGCCGGCGAGGGCGAAGGGCTTGTCCGCCAGCTCCTGGCCCTGGGGCCGAAGGCGGTGGTGCTCAAGGGCGGCCACGGCCTGGGTGAAATGGTCACCGACCTGCTGGCCTCGGCCGATGGCGCCATCGAGGCGTTTGAATGCCCCCGCATCGGCACACCCCACACCCATGGCACCGGCTGCACCCTGGCCTCCGCCATCGCCACCGGCATCGCCCAGGGTCTCGACGTCCGCGCCGCCGTCGTCCGCGCCCTGGCCTACGTCCAGGAAGCCATCCGCACCGCCCCCGGCCTCGGCCATGGCCACGGGCCCCTCAACCACGGGCACACGGTCAGGCCTTTCGACGGCTAGACGATCGAGGCGAGTTCAGGGACGCGCTGGGCGGACTCAGGGCCGGCGCGAAGGACGCCGGCGACCCGGTCCAGCGCCCAGGCCAGGCGGTCCCGGTCGGTCGAGCCGCCGAGGCACACGCGCACCGCCTGTTCGCCGATCGGAGTCGCGGGGGAGGCCGGCTGGCGGGCGAGGAACGGCGCCTGCGAGGCGATGATCACGCCGGCGTCGCGGGCGCGGCGCGAGAACTCCTCGGCCTGCCACGGCGGAGGCAGCTTGAGCCAGAGATGTAATGCGCCGGCTCCGGCGGCGACGTCGTATCCCGCGAGCGCCCGCCGGGCGAGCGCCATTCGTTCGGACCCCTCGCGGCGATGGCTTTCGAGCACACGCCGGGCGGTGCCGTCGGCGACCCACCGGCTGGCGACTTCGGCCATCAGCGGCGGTGCCATCCAGGTCGACGACCGCACGGCGAGTACGGCGCCGATCCGCCACCGCTCGGGGGCGGCGAGATAGCCGACGCGGAGCCCCGGCGCCACCGTCTTCGAGAGACTGGTGACGTAGAGCACGTGATCGGGAATGAGGGTCGCGATCGGCGGCGGCGCGTTCGGCGACAGCAATGCGAACAGGTCGTCCTCGATCAGCGGCACGTCGTGACGTACGGCGATCTCGGCGATGGCCTCGCGGCGCGCCGCCGACATGATTGCCGTGGTCGGGTTCTGCAGGGTCGGCACCAGGCTGATGGCCTTGACGCCCGAGCGGCAAGCACGCTCGACGGCATCGGGCAAAAGGCCCTCTTCGTCCATGGCGATAGGCTCGACGGCGAGCCCGAGCATCTCGACGGCCTTGATGAGGCCGGTATAGGTCAGCCGTTCGGCGCCGATCCGGTCGCCCGGCCGGGCGACGGCGTGCAGGGCGGCGAGCAGTGCATGCTGGGCACCGGCGGTGACGACCATGCGTTCGGGCTCGGGCCGGTATCCGCCCTGGGCGATCCAGGCGGCGGCTGCGGCCCGGTGTTCCAACGCGCCGACGTGGCCGCCGTAGGACATCAGGTTAATGGAGCCCGGCTCGGCGGCGATCTCGCGAAGGACCCGGCCGAAGTCGGTGCTGATGGCGGCCGGCGGCGGGTAGCTGAGGCTGAGGTCGACAAGGCTGGTTGCCGGCTGCGGGTCGCTGGTGAGGGCGCGCCAGGGGTCCACGTCGGTGGCGGTCCCGTGCGAAACAATCTGACCGCGGACGTAGGTTCCGCGGCCGACCTCGCCGGCGGTGAGGCCGCGCCGCTCGGCTTCGGCATAGGCACGGCTGACGGTCCCGATGGTGACGCCCAACCGATAGGCGAGGTCGCGGTGGGTCGGCAGCTTCTCTCCTGCCTCCAGGCGCCCGTCGGCGATGTCCTCGGCCAACGCGTCGGCGATGGCCAGGTACTTGGGGCCGGCGCGGGTTTCGAGGGCGGGGGTCCAATTTGTCATGGTGACAATAAATACATTGACGGCGAATTAGAGTCAATATAAACGTTTCGATCAGGACAATTCTGGAGTAACGGCCATGAGACAGTCAGATTGTATCAATACAATGACTCACTTCGGCCCGGTCCAGTTGCCTCCTCGTTCGTGGCGGCAGTGGCTGGCCGAAGGCGCCCGGATCGCCGGACGCGACGTCATGCACCTCGTCCGCATCGTCGAAACCTGGTCGCAGCGGGCCCGCGAGAGGCGGGCGCTGATGGACCTCGACGACCGCATGATGAAAGACATCGGGATTAGCCGCGCCGACGTGTTCGTGGAAAGCAGCAAGCCGTTCTGGCGGGCCTAGTGGGCACTATGCTCATGACCGGACCGACGCTTGCGGACCTGGAGGCGGCGGCGGACATCGTCCACCGGCACGTGACGCCGACGCCCCAGATCCGCTGGCCGCTGCTCGAGGCCCGCGCCGGCTGCGAGGTTTGGGTCAAGCACGAGAACCACACGCCCATCGGCGCCTTCAAGGTGCGGGGCGGCCTCGTCTACATGGAGCACCTGAAGCGCGAGCGGCCGGACGTCGCCGGAGTGATCAGCGCGACCCGCGGCAACCACGGCCAGAGCGTCGCCTTTGCCGCGGCCCGGGCGGGGCTGCGGGCGGTGATCGTCGTGCCGCATGGCAACAACCCGGAAAAGAACGCGGCGATGAAGGCGCTGGGCGCCGAGCTGATCGAGTACGGCGCCGACTTCCAGGAGGCCTACGGATATACCGACTGGCTCGCCGACGAGCAGGGCCTGCGCATGATCCGCGCCTTCCATCCGTGGCTGGTGCTGGGCGTCGCCACCTACAGTCTGGAGTTCCTGCGGGCGGCGCCTAACCTGGATACCGTCTACGTGCCCATCGGCCAGGGCTCCGGCATTTGCGGACTGATTGCTGCGCGGGACGCGCTCGGTCTCGCGACCCGCATCGTCGGCGTCGTCTCCGAGAACGCCGCCTGCTACGCCTTGTCGTTTGCCGCCGGCCGGCCGGTGTCAACGAACTCCGCCGACACCATCGCCGACGGTGTCGCCTGCCGTGTACCTGATCCGGCGGCGTTGGAGATCATCCTCGCCGGTGCCGAGCGGGTGCACCAGGTCAGCGACGCGGCGGTGATGGACGCGATGGCGCACTACTTCACCGATACCCACAACGTCGCCGAAGGCGCCGGCGCGGCGCCGTTGGCCGCGCTGCTCGCCGAGCGCGACCAGATGGCCGGAACGCGGGTCGGCCTGATCCTCTCTGGCGGCAACGCCGATGCGACGCTGTTCCGTCAAGTGCTGGCATAGACAAGTGCTGACATAGAAAAGGGGCGGACCCTTGCGGACCCGCCCCTTCGCATTCTTTTGGTCGGATATCGTCAGTCGACAATCACGAGATTCTCGGCGGACGACTTGCCGTTCCGGCCCTGGACGAGCTCGTACTCAACCTTCTGGCCCTCGGTGAGGGTCGAAAGTCCGGCCCGTTCGACGGCGGAAATGTGGACGAACGCGTCCTTGGCGCCGCCATCGGGGGCGATGAAGCCGTATCCCTTGGCGGGGCTGAACCACTTCACGGTTCCGGTAGCCATACTTAGTCCTTTCGCAACGTGTATCAGTCGTGGTGCCGCAATCGCGGCGATTACGCTTAAGCAGGCATCGCGATTCTCGGAAGTAGCCAGGCGACGCGTTGGAACGGCAGCCAGTTACGCCGACAAAATCTTCAACCTTGCCCCCATAAGTAAGGGTTTAGAGGCAGATGCGCAATAGGGTGCCAGTGCCTCTGTCTGATCGATCCGGTCAATCACAGCCGCTCGGCGCGGTCATCAGCTTTGATGCGGGCAAGCTGGATCAGCGAGATCACGTGGACGACGATGAAGAACGGCACCGCGAAGGTCGGGATCAGCGCCAGCGGCAAGCTGGTCATCGGGTCCGAGCGGACGGCGACGTCGATGATGCCCAGCGCCGAGCTACTGGTCAGGAGCCCGGTGCCGACCGCGCCGACGAAATCCAAGAGGCCGGCAATGTTCAGCCACAGCACCTTGCGTTGCCAGCCGGCGGCGCCGGCGGCGAGGCTGGCCGCGGCGAATGGCACCGCGATGCCGACCGCAACGTCGCCCACACCGGCCGGCCAGGCGAACACCCCCGGCAGCATCCCGTATGCGTACAGGACCAGGAACATGCCGCCGAGGACCCGCCAGCTCTGGATCGTCGTCAGCAATCCGAGATCGAGCCCGAGGGCGAACGTGCGCACCCGCGCCGAGAGGCGATATGCCGCAACGAGAATGATCACCGGAAGAGCGAGCGCGGCGGCCAGGGCCAGCGGCGGCCGGGTGGGATCGGGCTCGAAGGCGCCGGCCAGGTTTGCGGCCAAGATGGCGGTGAACCACAGACCGAGAACCGCGGCGGCGACGAGCACGGCGCCCGTTCCCCCGTGGGGACGGGCCGGCAGTCCATCTAGGGGTTGGTCGAGGGTGGTCATCGGGGGATCTCCTTTCGCGCTGACAAAGAAGGTGTAGATACACTCTTATCGTCAAAAAAATTTCATCCCGTCCCAGGGGCGTCGTCGGACGCCAAGGCATTTGCCGACCGCGCCGCGACGACGACGTGATCGAGGTCGCCCAGCATCCGCGTCCAGCGTTCGGCGCCGACGTGGTTGACGATGGCGGCCTGGGCGGTGTGCCACAGCGGGTGGGCGCGCTCGACCAGCGCCCGGCCCTCGTCGGTCAACGCGAGGACCCGTTCGCGCCGGTCCTCGCCGCGGGTCGACGACACCAGCCCGGCGGCAACCAACGGTTTCAGGTTTCGGGTGAGGGTCGTGCGGTCCATGACCATGATCTCGGCGGCGCGGCCGAGCGGCATCGGCCGGCCGATCAACGACAGCACGGTCAGGACGCTGAACTGGGTCGCCTTCAGGCCGATGGGCGCCAGCGCGGCCTCGTGGGCTTGGGTCACCGCGCGTGCCGCCTTTCGCAGGTTGAAGCAGGTGCACGCGGCGAAATGCATCGCGTCGGACATCGGGGATCTCCGTGCAGAACCAGAAAGAGTGTATATACACTTTAAATCCCATTGTCAACCGGTCCGCACGGTTCGCATGCCTGCACGCCATGGTATAGGGTGAGGACTACGGGTTTAGCCGGCCGGGGAGGGCGAAACCGGATGACCGAGGAGCTGTTCCGCGAGGATGCCTATTCGCGCACCTGTGAGGCGGTGGTGACCGCCGCCGACGCGCGGGGCATCCAGCTTGACCGCAGCGTGTTCTACCCGATGGGCGGCGGCCAACCGGGCGATTCCGGCACGCTCAACACAGCGGACGGCCGCTCGGTCGCCATCGCCGACACGGTCAAGGACCGGGAGACCGGAGACCATCTCCACGTCCCCGCGGATGGTGCGCCGGCGCTGGCGGTCGGCGACCGGGTCACCGCCGAGATCGACTGGGACCGCCGCTACCGGCTGATGCGCATGCATACGTGTCTGCACCTCCTCTGCGCCGTGGTCCCCGGCGCCGTCACCGGCGGCTCGGTGGGCGAGGCCAAGGGGCGGCTCGACTTCGATATCCCCGAGCCGACCTTGGACAAGGAGGCCATCGAGGCCGACCTCAACCGGCTGATCGCCGAAGACCGTGCCGTCTCGTTCTCGTGGATCACTGACGACGAGCTCGCCGCCAATCCAGATCTGGTACGGACCATGTCGGTGCAGCCGCCGTCCGGTCAGGGCCGGGTGCGGGTGATCAACGTCGATGGCGCCGACCTGCAGCCCTGCGGCGGCACCCATGTGCGCTCAACCGGCGAGATCGGGCCGGTGCGGCTCGGCAAAATCGAGAAGAAGGGCCGCCAAAACCGGCGGGTCAACGTGCACTTCGACGAATGACCGTGGCCATGTATCGATTGGAGGGCAAAGACAGTGCGCGCGGGTAGGGCCGTCGCCATTGTCGTCATCGCCGGAGCCGTTGCCGCCGGCGCTGCGGGGTCGTGGTGCCTGTCCATCCCGGAGGTCCGCATCGGGTCCCCGTCCATGGGCCCCGCCGTCGAGGCCGTTTATGCGACGGGCGTCGTCGAACCGGTCACCTGGGCCAAGGTAACGCCGATGATCCGCGGGCGGATCGTTGATCTTTGCGCCTGCGAGGGCGAGGAGAAGGCCCGTGACGAGGTGCTGGCCCGTCTCGACGATGCCGAGCAGCGGGCCCGGCTTGCCGAACTCGAAGCCCGCGCCAAGTTCCTCGCCAAGGACGTGGAACGCTACCGGCGGCTGCTGGAGAGCCGCAACGTCAGCGCCCAGGCCTACGAACGGGTCGCCTCCAATTACGACGAAGTGCGTGCGGCGGTCGCTGTCGAACGCGAGAGGCTCGCCGATTTCGAGCTGTGCGCCCCCATCGACGGCGTGGTGCTGCGCCGCGACGGCGAGGTCGGCGAGATCGCCGAGCCCGGCGACGTGCTGTTCTGGGTCGGCCGGCCGAGGCCGATGGAGGTCGAGGCCGAGGTGGACGAGGAGGACATCCCCCAGGTCCGCATCGGCCAGCGGGCGCTGATCAAGGCCGACGCCTTTCCGGGCGACGTGCTCGCCGGCGCCGTCCACCACATCACGCCCAAGGGCGACCCGATCAACAAGAACTACCGCGTCCGCGTCGCCCTCTCCGACGACACGCCGCTGATGATTGGCATGACCACCGAGATCAACGTCGTTATCCGCGAGGTACCCGAAACACTTTTGGTCCCTGCCGACGCGGTGATGGACGGCGCCGTCTGGGTGTTCGCCGACGGCCGCGTGCGACGGCGTGCCGTCGAGACCGGCGTCGTCGGCAGCCAGAGGATCGAGGTCACCTCCGGCCTCGCGCTTTCCGACACCGTCGTCGTCGCGCCGCCCGAGGGTTTGAAGGACGGCGGACGGGTACGCCTCGCCGCCGAAGACTAGGTTCATTGCCATGGGTCTGTTGCTCGACATCGCTTGGATCCACATCCGCGGCCGCCGCCGCCAGACACTGATCTCTGTCATCGGCATGGCCATGGGCACCGGCTTCTTCATCGCCATCTCGGCGCTGATGGCCGGCCCCGACGCCGATTTCATCGAGCGCGTCGTCGATGCAACGCCCCACGTCACCGTCCGCGACGAATTCCGGGTGCCGCCGCGCCAACCAGCCGAGCGGGCCTACGCCGGAGGTGCCGTCGCCCTCGAAGGCACCAAGCCCAAACAGGAGTTGCGCGGCATTCGTCGGGCCCGCGCCCGCATGGCCGCTATCGACGGGCTTCCGGGGATCGACGCGGCGCCGACCCTGAACGGCAACGCTGTGGTCCGCTACGCCGGCAAGGACATCTCCGCCTCCGTGCTCGGCATCGAACCGGCACGGGAGCGCCGCGTCTCGCAGATCGAGGAAGACATGGTCGCGGGCTCGCTGGAGTCGCTGTTCACCTCGGCCAACGGCCTCATCGTCGGCACCGGGCTGGCCGAGAAGCTGGGCGCCCGCATGGGATCGACGCTTACCGTCACCTCGCCGGCCGGGGTCACGCTCCGCATGAAGATCGTCGGCATGTTCCGCTCCGGCGTCATCTCGCTCGACAACCAGACGACCTACGCGCTGCTCAAGAAGGCCCAGGTGCTGCAGGACAAGGCCAACGTCATCAACGAGATTCGCGTCCGCCTTGACGATGTCGACGGCGCCCGCGCTTTCGCCCGCCGGCTGGAGGCCCGCTACGGCTACCGCTCGGAATCCTGGGACGAGGTCAACGAGGGTCTGATGGAGACCCTGGTGGTCCGGCGCAAGATCATGCTGTCGGTGGTCAGCGCCATCCTGCTGGTCGCCGGCTTCGGCATCTACAACGTCGTCTCGACCATCACCTACGAGAAGGTCCGCGACATTGCCATCATGAAGTCCCTGGGCTTCACCGAGGGCGACGTCAAAACCATTTTTCTGCTCGAAGGCCTGGTCATTGGCGTTGTCGGCGTCGCCCTCGGTTGGGCGATGGGCTACGGGCTCAGCGCCTACCTCGACGGCCTCGAGATCGACATGAAAGAGTTCACCGACGCGACCAAGCTGCCGGTCCGCTACGCGGTGATCGATTACGTCATCGCCGCCGCCTTTGCGCTGGTCGCCTCGTCGGTCGCCGGCTACCTGCCGGCGCGCAAGGCGGCCAAGCTGAACCCGGTGGACATCATCCGGGGGGCGGCATGACCTTTTCGACCGCATCCGGGGCGCCCGCCATCGAAGCACGCGGCGTGACGCGTGTCCTCCCGGGGACAGTGCCGGTGACGTTGGCCCGCGACATCGATCTTGCCATCGCGTCCGGAACGTTCGCAGCCGTCACCGGCCCATCGGGTTCGGGGAAATCGTCACTGCTCTATCTGCTGGGTCTGCTCGACCGGCCGGACGAGGGAACCCTGAGGATCGACGGTGAGGACACCGCCGATCTCGATCGCGACGAGGCGTCGGCGTTGCGGTTGGCGCGCATCGGCTTCGTCTTCCAGTTCCATTTCCTGCTGCCCGAGTTCTCGGTCCTCGAAAACGTGCTGGTGCCCATGCGCCGGTTGGGTCGTCTCGGCGCGGCCGAGATGCGCGAGCGCGCCGAGGCCATCCTCGACCGCCTCGGCATCGCCGAACGGGCGCAGCGCCGCCCCGACCAGATCTCCGGCGGCGAGCGCCAAAGGGCGGCCATTGCCCGCGCCCTCGCCAACGACCCGGCCATCGTTCTGGCCGACGAGCCGACCGGAAACCTGGACACCGCCAACGCCGCCACCGTCTTCGACGTTCTCGGCCGCCTCGCCGCCGACGAGGGTCGCACCGTCATCGCCGTCACCCATGCCCCCGAGTTCGCCGAGCACGCGCAGCGCCAGATCCACATCGTCGACGGCAGCATCGTCGAGGACAGCGGACGGAACGCGGTATAAGGGGACCATGACGGAAGACATCGCCATCTCCGACGCGGAGTCCGCCGCCGACATGGCGGAGATCCGCGCATTGTTCGTGGAGTACCAGCAGTGGCTGGGCGTCGACCTCTGCTTCCAGGGGTTCGCGGACGAGATCGACAGCCTGCCCGGCAAGTACGCGCCGCCGGCGGGGCGGCTGCTGCTCGCCCGCGCGCTCGACGGCGCCGTTGCCGGCGGCGTCGGCATATGGCCGCTGGAGCCGGGCGTCTGCGAGATGAAACGCCTCTTCGTGCGCCCGCCCTGGCGCGGCACCGGCCTCGGCCGGCGGCTGGCCGAGGCCATCGTCGACGCGGGACGCGCCGCCGGCCATGCCCGCATGCGCCTGGATACGCTGCCTCATCTCGACGCGGCGACGGCCCTTTACGGGTCCATGGGCTTCATCGAGGTCGCACCCTACTACGACAACCCGTTGCCCGGCGTCCTCTACCAGAACACCGGCCAGGAGGTGAAGGCGCGCGAGATGTACGAGGCCGTGCTGGCCATCCGCCCGCCGAACACCGAGCAGTTCGTCATCTGGAACAACATCGCCACCAAGCCCATCGCCGAGATCGCCAGTGTCAACGTCGCCTTGATGCAGAGCGGTGTCGTCGTCGAGGGCATGCAGCGGGGCGCCGCGGGCGGCCAGATAGACGCCGCGGGCAACAAGGTCGCTGGATCGATGGTGACGATGAAGGACGCCGAGGCCCGGAGCGGCGGCGCCATGGGCGCGCCGATGACCGGAACCGAAGCGGGCGCATCAATGGCGGCGGCACCGACCGGACAGGCCCCGGAACAGGCCGTCGTCTCGGGTCCGATGATCACCCGTTTCGCCGACGGGGATTCCCACATCGTTTCGCGGTTCATCACCATGCGGACGCTGCGCGACCAGGAACTGATCACGCCCGAGGAATACGCCGTCCGCCGTCAGGCCAACGTCGGCGCGCTCTTGCCGCTGACCGCTCCGCCGCCGGCCGCGGGGCTCGATCGGCCGGTGCCCATCACCGAGCAGATCGTTGGCCGCATCCGCGCCATCAACCGCGCTCTGCAGCTCCGCGCGATGACCGTCACCCAGCACGCCGCCGAGCGCTCGATGATCCTGGACGCGCTGATGCCGGCGGCGCCGGTTGTGGTGGCCAACCCGGCGCCGCCGCCCGAGGGTCTGATGGAAGCCGCTGATTCGGTGCGCCGGCTTGAGCACCTTCGGGACGGCAACTTCATTACCTCGGACGAATACGCCAAGGAGCGCGCCGCCGTTGAACGCGGCCTGCAGCCCGAGCCGCTGGTGCGTCCGGCGATGACCAAACCGGCCGAACCGATGAAGATGGAGAAGGAGATGGCCGCGCCGTCCGGGCCGCAGCCGGCGGTGCACCTTGCCTCCTACCGCTCGCGCAAGCAGGCCGAGCGCGGCTGATCGCAGCTCAAGCGGGCGCACGGCGCGCTGCTCGGCGGCCTCGACTCCCAGGCGACGCCGGTCAACCTCGGCGCCCGCAAGGGCACCTATTACCGGCTCAAGGCCGGCCCGGTCGCCAACAAGGGCGCCGCCGTCGACCTCTGCCGCAAGCTCAAGCGCCGCCGCCAGTACTGCGAGCCGACCATCATGGAGAACGGGTAGGGATCAAGCCCGCGCGGCGTCTGAGCGTCGCCGCCTTCGCCTGAAGCGGCTGCAGGGCCGGTTCATTGGCGGGGCGGCAAAACGTTTCTTCACCCCACCTGAATGACGCCCGCCTCCGCCAACTCCGCAATCCGCGCGTCGTCGTAGCCCAGCAACTCACGGAGGATCGGCGCCGTGTGCTGGCCCAGATTGGGCGCCGGCTCTGCCGGCAGCTCGGGCGCCGAGGACAGGTGCGGCGGGGTGCGGCAGAAGCGGTAGGTGCCGACCTCGGGGTCGTCGATGGGCATGAGCATGCCGCGCGCCGCGACCTGCGGATCGGCGAACACGTCCTCGGCACCGTAGACGGGCCCGGTCGGCACGCCGGCGGCGTTGAGGGTGTCGACGGCCTCGTCGCGGCCCATGTCGACCAACCACGCGGCGACGATCTCGGCCAGCTCGTTGGCGTCCATCGCCGGCGTTCCGCCGGGGCCGGCGCGGCCGACATCGACCAGGTCGTCGCGACCCATGACCCCGCAGGTCTTGGTCCAGGTCAGACCGTCGGGGATGTTGATCGCCACCCAGCCGTCGCGGCAGAGGAAGGCGCCGCGCGGGTACGGCAGGGTCGGCTCGCCCCGGTTGGTCGGGTGCCCGGCCACCGAATAGAGCGTCACCATGCGCTCGTTCAGCGCCAGCATGTTGTCGAACAGCGCCGAATCGACCATCTGTCCCTCGCCGGTGCGCTCGCGGGCATAGAGCGCCAGCATCACCCCCCAGGCGGTGCACATGCCGGAATAGATGTCGGCCATGCCGTAGATGGTCCACGACGGCGGTTTGTCCTTGAAGCCGACGGCGTTCATGATGCCGCTCATCGCCTCGGCGACGATGTCGAAGGCGGGTCGGTTGCCGTAAGGCCCGGCGTGGCCGGGCAGGCGCCCGAACCCGGAAATCGCCGCGTAGACCAGCCGCGGATTGGCCGCCCGCAGGGCCTCGGGGCCGAGGCCCAGTTTGTCCATGGCGCCGGGCCGGGCGTTCTCGACGACCACGTCGGCGGCGGCGACCAAGCCCCGGTAGATCTCCTGGCCCTCGGGCTTCTGGATGTCGAGGGCGAAGCTCCTCTTGTTGCGGTTGTAGGACATGAAGCCGCCGGCCTTGCGCGCTCCGTCCCGCTCGACGAAGGGCGGCATGGAGCGCCGCGCGTCGCCGCGCCCGGTGCGCTCGACCTTGATCACCTCGGCGCCGGCATCGGCGAGCAGCATCGTGCAGTAGGGCGCCGCCATGTATTGCTCCATGCCGATCACCCGGATGCCGGTCAGCGGCCGTTCCATCGTTTCCTCCCGTGCTCTTGTGGTGTCAGCCGCCGATGTATTCGACGACGGTCGAGACGCCCATGCCGACGCCGACACAGAGCGTGGCGAGGCCGTAGTAGGGCTTGGGCTCGTCAGGCGCGCGGCGCTTCATCTCGTGCAGCAGGGTGACGAGGATGCGGGAACCCGAGCACCCGGTGGGGTGGCCCAGCGCGATGGCGCCGCCGTTGACGTTGGTCTTGGCGTGGTCGAGGCCGAGGCGGCGCATGCACCCCAAGGCCTGGGCGGCGAAGGCCTCGTTGAGCTCCACGAGGCCGATGTCGTCGAGGGTGAGGCCGAGGCGCTTCAGCAGCTTCTCGGTCGCCGGCACCGGCCCGTAGCCCATGACCCCGGGATCGACCCCGGCCGAGGCCGAGCCGACCCACCGGGCCATCGGCTTGAGGCCCAGCTCGTCGGCCTTGTCGCGGCTCATCAGCAGGAGCGCCGCGGCGCCGTCGTTGATGCCGCTGGAGTTGCCGGCGGTGACGGTGCCGTCCTTGCGGAACGCCGGCGGCAGCTTGGCGAGCCCGTCCAGGGACGCCGCCAGCTCGTAGCGGCCGTCGATCTTCTCGTAGCGGGGGTGCTCGTCGATCTCGACGAGAACCGGGTCGCCACGGCGTTTGGGCACCGGCACCGGCGCGATCTCATCGGCAAAGCGCCCGGCCTCGATGGCGGCGACGGCGCGGCGCTGGCTTTCGAGGGCGAAGGTGTCCTGGTCGGCGCGGCTGATCTGCATTTCGTCGGCGACATTCTCCGCCGTCTGGCCGAGGCTGACGATCGGGTACATCGCGTCCATGCGGGGATTCTCGAACCGCCAGCCGACGGTGGTGTCGAACATCTTCGGATGGCCGTGGGTCGGCACCCGTTCGGGCTTCGGCATCGCCCAGGGCGCCCGGCTCATACACTCGACGCCGGAGCCGATGCAGACGTCAGCCTCGCCCGAAACGATCATCCGGGCCGCATCGTTGACCGCCGACAGCGCGGACGCACAGTTGCGGTTGACGGTGACGCCGGGAACCGAAGTGGGGAAACCGGCGAGCAGGGTCGCCATCCGCGCCACGTCGCGGTTGTCCTCACCCGCCTGATTGCCACAGCCGGCATAGGCCTCATCGATGAGCTCCGGGTCGATGCCGGTGCGGTCGACCAGTGCCTTGTAGGTGTGGGCCAGCAGGTCGTCGGGCCGGACCGATGAGAGGCCGCCGCCGTAGCGGCCGATTGGGGTCCGGACCCCGTCGATGATCACCACGTCGCGCACGTCGCCCTCCCGTTCCGCGGTTGTTGGCTGCACTATAGAACGCAGCGGCGCGGAAGAGAACTTTGGCCGGCGCATCGTTGGGTTTCGCGAGCGTCGAGGCTATTGCCGCCGGACATCGGCGTTGCTATATTGGGCGGTCGCGGGCGCACGGCTCTGCCGTTCGCCAAATCCATATGCTGAGAGATCGGCGGAGCGGGTCCCAAGGGGTCCGGGGGTTTGGCTTCTGCGTTCGCTTGCTCTTTGACATTGTTTGTTTTGGAAGGGATGCGTGGGCGGCGGTTTTTGCTGTGCGTGGTTTGTGTTGTGTGGTTTGGGCCGTTTAAGTCTGTGCATCTCTGTCGAAAGACGTGATGTGC